>X398_Eurasian_Reed_Warbler__coassemble_281_pt1 | contig 120435 bp, 111 predicted proteins | sample X398_Eurasian_Reed_Warbler__metabat2_low_PE_002 | metagenome-assembled genome bin X398_Eurasian_Reed_Warbler
CCATCCCATATGCATTAAAGTCACTACCTAATAAAATTGGTTGTACATTTGTTAGTTCCATTGATTTCAATATCCTCTTTACTCATTTAAATATTTAAACAGTACGTTGTGATCACCAGGATAGTCAATTATTTCTCCTTGAACTTTAAAGAAATTTTCATGACCTTTCCCCATCACGACGATTGCATCTTTCGCTGTTGCCATTTGCACAGCTTCTTTAATCCCCTCTGCTCGAGAAAAGATTTTTTTCACTTCCACTGCAGGATTTGTAATACCTGCAATAATTTCATTCATAATTTTATATGGATCTTCGTATTGACTATCTTCACTGACGATAATCGCTACATCAGCTTCTTCTGATAAAGCTTTCCCCATATCATAACGACGATTATATGCTTTACCACCTAAACTTCCTGTAATAGCAATAATTTTACCTTCAGGATAAGCTTCACGTAAAAATTTCAAACTTTCTTTCATACTTAAGTAATTATGGGCAAAATCAACATAGCCATTTTTCCCATTTGAACTACTAATTTTTTCCATTCGGCCAGGAACAACTGTTGCCTGCAAGCCTTTTTTAATCTCTTCAGCAGTAGCATTATAAAATAGTCCAACAATAGCAGCTAAACTAGCATTCCATTTATTAAAAATACCTGGCATACAAACTGGTAGTTCATATTGCTGCTTTGTCTCACTCTTAGTTAATACGATTTGTTGGTCTATATGTTCATTATAAAAATCTGCATTTTGATTTTGATAACTATAAGTTGTACATGGAATATTTAAATAATGCAGTTTTTCCTCTATAAATGAACTATACTCACTATCTAAATTTAAAAGCAAATGTTTGCAATTATTAATTAATGCCAATTTACAATTGAAATAATCATCAAAATTAGCATGCTCAATATCACTAATATGATCAGGTGAAATATTGATAAATATGCCAATATCATATTGAACCCCATAAACACGATTCAATTTATAGGCTTGCGAAGATATTTCCATAACAAAATACTTCATATCATGCTCTACAGCTGTAGCTATCATCGCAAATAAGTCGATTGATTCAGGTGTTGTTAAATCAGCAATTTGTTCTGTCTGACTATCTAAAATATTAACTTCTGACGTTGATTGTGCAACTTTGTTCGCTGTCATAGCTGCTAAAATATGACGCGTCATATATGAAGTTGTAGTTTTGCCTTTTGTCCCCGTAATACCAATCATCTTGATTTTTTGGTCGGGATAATTATAAAAAGCTCGCGCAATAACTGCCATTGCTTTTTGAATATCTTTAACAATAATACCTAATAAGTTAGTTGAATATGTCTCCGTTGCAACATAAGCGATTGCCCCTTGTTGCTTTGCTAAATGTAAATACTCTTCTTTAAAGTTTAAACCTTTACAAAAAAATAAAGTTTGCTCTGCAACTTTACGTGAATCATATGCGAGATGTTTAAAATCTAAATTTTGACTATTCGTTGGTAAAACTCCATACCACTGCTCATCAATAGTCAAATGTGATAATAATTCCTCTTTTATTAATATTTCTATAACTGCTTGTAGTGTAATCATTTGGAACCCCTAATATTTAACCCCTTTTTTTCATCTTATATTATAAAGAAGTTTCATAATGATTACTAGACTTTTTTCGATAATTATGCTAAAAAAGACGAAAAAGCAAGCTAATCAAAAAAATGACTAGCTTGCTTTCTTCGGACGTTGCCACCAAACATATATAATTAATCCTATTAAGGCAATAATACTTACTAAATATTCAATTTTCATGAAAGTTGGATAAGTTGATTTAACTTGAATTTGATTTTTCCCTTTTTGCAGTAAAATATTATAACCACCACGTTGATTTTGCTGCCCTTTTATTTGATGACCATTATTATAAATTTTGATACCTGGATTATACAGAACAGGCAATGAGCCATATGCTTTTTTAGGACTAACCACCGTATATGTCACTGCTTTTGCTTGATAATTAGCTGTTGTCTTTAATTTTTTAGTACCACTAATAATTTGTTGTTGTTTATAAAACTTTAAGTATGGGTAAGCTTTAATATTCATATAATCTGCTTCACCATTAAACTTCGTTCTGACCGCTTGTTTTATATTTTGATCTGTAAATAAATGCGTTTTATATTCTGCATTCCGTGGTTGAAAATTTGAAATGACAGCTCCTTGTAATACAAGTCCGATGCATAACGGTACTATTATGATTTTAGTAGCTGACCATTGTCTCGCTAGTAAAACTTTAACAAAAGCGACACTACCAACATACGCCAAACAAATAGTGGCAATACTCATAAATCGCCATGGAAATTGCAACATTCCAAGTGTTGATTGTAAATAAAACCACGGTAAAAGTGTCGTACTCGCTACTAAAAAGACTAAGCCTGCATAAACTAATGTTTGCTCAAATTTCGTTAATTTGCGCCAACTTACAAAAATAAAAATGAGACTAATAAAAATCATTAGACCAATCGTATATTGCCTTGTTCCTAGTTGATTATTAATTGTCGCTGCCAACAACTCAAATGGTTTTAAAGCTTGTTCCACTAATTTTTGTTTTTGTGGTGGATTAATCGTTTGGATGAAATGATAGCTAACAATCGGCCCTAAAGCTCCAACTGCTAATAAAATACTCCAAATAACAGATTGACTATATTGCCAAAGATGCGTTTTCTTAATTTGTTTTTGTAAACAGGCAATTACAACAAAAACAACAATAAAGATACTACACATCACAAGTGACAAAATATGTGTATAAGCGATGGCTGCTAAACTAACTGCTAAAAGTACCCAAGCTGATTTTTGTTGAGCTTGCATAATTTTATATAAACCATAAATCAACAAAGGTAAAAAAGTCATAGCAATTGCTTCGCCAACTGCATGCCTAAATAAAATATTTGTTTGTCTGTATGGTGCTAAGACATAAATGAAACTAAAAATAATAGCTATAAGCCGAGAATTTGTCATTTTAATAGCCACATAATAGCATAACCATGCTGTGATAAAAGTTAATGCTATGAAGAAAAGATAGTAACTACTAATTAAGTGCCCGGTTATTTGATAAAGTAAAAATAACGGATACATCGTCAACCATGGATAAAATAAGTTGACGGGATTTCCATAATGGAAAAAATTATTAAAAGAAATTGGCCCTTGCCAAATCGTCGCAAGACCCCGCACGCGCTCCAAATGAAAAGGCGCATCGACTAATTCTTTAATAGCTAATTCTCCATTTTTGGTAAAATGATAGACACTAATAAAACTAAGCAATAAATATAATAGACATAATAAAAAATAATAACTTATTTGTTTCGTTTGATTTTTTGCTAGTCGCAACTTGATCATCCTTACTAAAAAAGGTGCTAGTCCTAAACTAGCACCCCGTATTTTTTAATCAATTCCAATTTCCGTACGAACTACTTCAGCAATTTTTTCAACATAGTAATGAACTTGATCCATTGTTGGTGCTTCGGCCATAATACGTAATAATGGCTCTGTACCTGATGGACGAACTAAAATACGACCATCACCGTTCATTTCTGTCTCGACTTCTTGAATTACTTCTTGAATTTTTGGATATTCCATAGCATGATTTTTGTCTTTAACTTTAATATTGACTAGCTCTTGTGGATATTCATTGACTTCAGAAGCTAACTCAGATAATGATTTACCAGTTTGTTTCATTACATTTAATAATTGAATACTTGATAAAATACCATCACCTGTTGTGTTGTAATCTAGGAAAATAATATGTCCTGACTGCTCGCCACCTAAATTATAATTATTTTCTTTCATAGCTTCGACAACGTAACGATCGCCCACACTTGTTTGAATTGATTTCATCCCAGCTTTTTCGACAGCTTTATAAAAACCTAAGTTACTCATTACTGTTGAAACAATTGTTTTATCATTTAAACGATCTTTTTCATTTAGATATTTACCACAAATATACATAATTTTATCGCCATCAACAATATTACCTTTTTCATCAATCGCAATACAACGATCGCCATCACCATCATATGCAATACCGCAATCTGCACCGCGTTCTACAACCATTTGCGCTAAAGCTTCTGGATGTGTTGAACCGACATTATCATTAATGTTTAAACCATTAGGCTGATTACCCATTGTCGTAAAATCAGCTTCTAAATCAGCAAATACTCGGTTCACAATTGGTGATGTAGCACCATTAGCCGCATCGACACAAATATTTAAACCTGATAAATCAGTTGGAATAGTTTGTGTTAAAAATTGTGTATATTTAAGTAAACCTTCTGGGAATTCATCTACAGTACCCAAGCCTTCAGCTTCAGGACGTGGTAAAGTATCTTCAGTTTGTTCTAATAATTGTTCGATTTCTGCTTCTTCTTCATCTGATAATTTAAAACCATCGGGACCAAAAAATTTAATACCATTATCTTGCGCTGGATTATGTGAAGCTGAAATCATTACGCCTGCAGCAGCATTTTGTGTTTTAGTCAAATATGCAACGGCCGGTGTTGAAATAATACCTAATTGAAAAACTTCAATTCCCACAGACACAAGACCTGCAATTAAAGCTTGTTCTAACATTTGCCCTGAAATACGTGTATCACGACCAACAAGTACAAGTGGTTGTTTTTCTGGCTCTTGGTTATGCATTGTTAACACATAACCACCACAACGACCTAATCTAAATGCTAATTCTGGTGTTAATTCTTTGTTTGCGATTCCGCGTACACCATCTGTTCCAAAATATTTACCCATGATTATCAAAAAATCTCCTTAAAATATCTTTAATTTATTGTTGATTCCGTTTTTTGAATGTCCATCGGCTTTTCGCCAACTTTAATTGGGACAATAGTTACTGTAACTTTCTCAAGATTACTTTTAATATTTTTCGGAATTTGTAAATTTATTTTTTTCGTTTCAGTTTGATCGATATCAGTAATATCAATATAAGCATTGATACCTTTAATTTCATCAAGTTGATCTTTCGAACCACTCAGATTAACTGTTTGATCATCACATAAAAATTGATAACTTTCGATTCCTTGTGGTAAAGTTCCTTTTTGCAATAAATTAATCGGAACGGTTTTACTTGATGAACCAACTTGTAATGTAACACTCACAATTGGTGTTGAAAATTGCACATTTAGTTGTTTGCCCATTTCATCATAAGCTTGTAAGGTTACTTTCCGAGTAATTGTCTGATTAATATCATGCTCATCTTTAATCTCAGCTACAACTTTATTGATTTTATCAATTGTTGATTTACCTGCTGTAACTTGGACTTCATCTGGACTAATTGTTGTTTTGCTAACTTGATAACCTGTTGCTAATTGCTGCTTATCAAAATCAACTTGGACTTTAAACCGCTTTGTCGCTTTTGGTTCGACCTTCACTTTGACTTTTTTAACATCTAAATCGACTTTAACAGCGTCGTTTAATTGCTTAACTTTTAAAGGAACTTCATATGTACCACTTCCTTTATTCGTCAAGTCACCAACTACTTTTAATTGTCTTGTTTGTAAATTAGCTTCTGTATCAAGTAAGACTTTATTCGAACTTTCCAAATGAGCACTGACTTTATCTACATTCGGACTAATATAATATTTTTTTGTATTATATTTAAAATCAATTGGAATATCTTTTAACTCTTCTTGATAAACATTATTATCTGTTGTTATTGTACTACCATTACTATCTAAAGAATGATTGGCATTAAAGAAAAGTAATAATGCAAAAAATAAAGCTAAAATGCGATAAAACCATTTACTATTTGTAAAACGATACATATTAACGTTCTCCTTTCTTCATGAAAAGATTATTGAACAAGTGTGTATCATTAGCAAGATCGTCAACATTTTCAAATGTATTACGTAAAATTTGTAAATATTCTTCTTGTGTCAGATGTGGATAAAGCTCACCGTTCATTGCGATACTAACACCACCTGTTTCTTCTGAGACTACAAGAATAATCGCATCACTAACTTCACTTAAACCTATCGCAGCTCTATGCCGAGTTCCAAATTCTTTTGGAATATTCATCCGTTCTGATAATGGTAAATATGCACATGCAACGGCTACTTTATGATCTTTAACAATGACAGCTCCGTCATGCAATGGTGTGTTTGGAATAAAAATATTAATTAATAATTCACCTGTAATATCCCCTTCAATCGGAATACCTGTTTCAATATATTCTTCCAAACTCATATCTCGACCAATCGCAATCAGAGCTCCGATTCGACGTTTAGACATATATTGGATTGCTTTATCATAAGCTTGAATGATTTGCTCTTCTGTATCTCGCTTATCTTGTTGCCTCCGCTTTTTAAAGAGCGATCCGCGGCCAAGATGTTCTAGGGCACGTCTGATTTCTGGCTGGAAAATAATAATTGCTGCAATTACCCCATATGTAATTACTTGATCCATTAACCATGAAATCGTATTCAAGCCGAGCCAACCGCTTAAAATGCGGACTAATAAAATTACAGCGATGCCCCGCACTAATTGAATCGCTTTGGTCCCACGCAAAAACAAAATTGCCTTATAAACTAAATACCAAACGACTAAAATGTCTAAAACATTCATCCAAAAATGCCATGTTGTGATATGATTTGCTAAAGCTTCAAACCAGTGACCGACGTTTACTAAGTGAAATAACAATAGAGGCATATGGTCACTCCTAACTCCGTATCATCTAGCATTATATCATATTTTAAGCAAAAAAGTTTCTAGTCTTTGTTTCGTGATTGTTTTTCTTTTCTAGCTTGTCGTCTTGCTTCACGTTCTTTTTGACGACGTATTTTATCTGCATCTTGTTCTGTTGCTACTTGAGTATCTACACGTTGTTCTTTCCGCGCTGCTCGTTTGGCTGCTCGCTCTTTACGACGTTGTTCTTTTTCTGCTACCAAATCATTTGTTGCTAATTCTGTTGCTGCTGGTTCTAATTTAGCACGTAACTTTTCTTCTAACCCTGCTTTCTGCGCATAGATGAAGAAACGATCTTTCGCATGTTGTTTAATTTTACTATATACATTTTCTGCTACTTCATGATCAATTTGTCGTAGCGAACGGAAACGGTTTTGAGTATTTAAAAACTCAGGAATTAAATCAAAATTTGGTCGTTTATAATCAAGCGTCATTTTTTTCTTAGCTAGTGGATTATAACGATAAAGTGACCAATAACCTGATTCCACAGCTTCTCTAGCTTCTTTTGAGGCATTTTTCATTCCTCCTTGTAAGCCGTGAGCAATACACGGAGTATAAGCAATAATCAGTGATGGACCATCAAATTTTTCGGCTTCTTCAAAAGCTTTAATTGTTTGCATCGGATTGGCATTTGCTGAAATTTGAGCAACATACACATTGTCATAAACCATTGCCATTTGTCCTAAATCTTTTTTCACTGATTTTTTACCACCTGAGGCAAATTTAGCAATAGCTGCTTCAGGCGTTGCTTTCGAATTTTGACCACCCGTATTTGCGTAAACTTCATTGTCTAAAACTAACATATTGACATTAGCGCCACTTGCTAAAATATGATCTAAACCACCATAACCAATATCATAAGCCCAACCATCGCCACCAATAATCCATTGACTTGGTTTAACAAAAACATCACTATCTTGTAAAAGTTCAGCAAATAATGGATGAGTTGCTTTTTCTAATGTTAGCTGTATTTGTAACTTATCAGCTCGCTGCACAGTTCCTTCTGCTTCTTGAGCATGTGCGATAAAATCTGCAACAATTTGTTGTAGTGTTTCACTACCTAATTGTTCCTCAATAATTTGTTGTAGTTTCGTAATTAATTTTTGGCGGTGTAAATTATTAGCTAAATGCATTCCGTAACCATATTCTGCTGCATCTTCCAATAACGAATTACTCCATGCTGGCCCTTGCCCGCATTCATTTGTCGTATATGGTGTTGTTGGGAACGAAGCACCCCAAATTGATGAACAACCGGTAGCATTAGCAATCATTAAACGATCGCCATATAACTGAGTCAATAATTTGACATAAGGTGTCTCCCCACAACCTGAACATGCACCTGAAAATTCTAACAATGGCTGTTTAAATTGTGAACTTTTTGTTGTAGTTTGTTTACTTGCAATATTTTTTTGCTTCACTGTCATTGAAAATGCCCAATTAATCGCTTCTTGCTTCTCATCATCATAATTTCGCATTGATAAAGCACCGGACGGACAAGCATCGACACATAAACTACAACCTGTACATTTATCAACTGCCACTTGAATGCGGTAATATAAACCATCTTCGCCTTTAAAATCTTGGGTAATATAACCTTCAGGTGCAGCTTCTTTTTCTGCTTCATCAAGTAAAATCGGTCTAATCGCTGCATGCGGACAAATAAAACTACATTCATTACATTGGGTACATTTATTAAAATCCCAATGTGGCACTTCCAAAGCTGGTACTGTTTGTTCATCTTTAGCTGTTCCAAGCGGCATTCGTCCATCAGTAACGTCATATTTGGCCAATATAGATAACGGCAACAAATCACCTTCATTAGCTAATAAAGGCGCAGCTACTTCCGTCATAAAGTTTTGCTCATCTCTTTGTTTAGCTTTAATGACTAAATTTTGCCACTCTTGCCGTGGATAATCGACTTTTTGAATATATTGACTCACTTCTTGAATAACTTGTTGGTTTTTTTCCACAATAACTGGATTTTTATGAGCATATGTTTTAGCGATAGAAGCTAGTAAACGTTTTTGAGCCACTTCAAAATTAACAACATTTGTAAGTTCAAAAAAGACTTCTGTCATAATAGTATTAATATGTCGATTTAAGCCGTATTCTTGTGCTAATTTATAGGCATCAATGACATAAAATTGAACTTCTTTTTGGGCGATTGCTTTTTTCACTTTTTTCGGTAAATGCGTTAAAATTTGCTCCTTATCCCATTGTGAATTTAAAACAAAAATCCCACCATGTTTAAGCTGTTTTACGACATCATATTTATGGAGATAATGTGCATTATGACAACCTAGATAATTAGCTTGTTGGACTAAATAAGGTGAATTAATAGGCTGATTGCTGGCCCGTAAATGTGAAATAGTCAAACCACCAGATTTTTTCGAATCATACACAAAGTATCCTTGCACATACGTATCATCTTCGGCACCAATAATTTTAATAGCTTGTTTCGTCCCACTTACTGTCCCGTCTGAACCATAACCATAAAATAAAGCTTGGTATGTATTAGCTGGTGTTAAATCTAAGACTTCACGATTTGTTAACGAATAATGCGTAATATCATCATTAATACCAATTGTAAATTGCTTTTTCATATCCGCAAAATCTTTTTGTAATTCATCATAAATGCTTACTAACTGATCAGGTGTCGTATCTTTTGAAGCTAAGCCATAACGACCACCAATCACTATTGGCCGATTTGGGTGATAGTATAATGCTGATTTAACATCTTCTAATAAAGGTTCGCCTTCCGAACCAGCTTCTTTCGTCCGGTCTAAAACTGCTATTTTCTCGACTGTCTGTGGCAAACATGCTAATAATTCAGCACTTGGGAACGGACGATAAAGTCTAATTTGTACAAGCCCTACTTTACGTCCTTGCTGATTTAAATAGTCCACTGTTTGTTTTAAAGCATCAATGACTGAGCCCATTGCGACAATGACTTCCGTCGCATCTTCTACCCCGTAATAATCAACTAAATGATAATTAGTACCTCGTAAATCATTAATATGATTCATATATTTTTGCACAATTTGAGGAATTGCTTCATAGTATGGATTCATTAATTCACGTTGACTAAAATGAACATCGGCATTTTGTGCTGTCCCACTAATATGAGGATGATTTGGATTCATTTTGCGATTTTTAAACGCTTGGTAAGCTTCAGTCGGAAATAACTCGGCTAACTCGTCATATTCTAAAACTTCGACTTTTTGTAATTCATGACTTGTTCTAAAGCCATCAAAAAAGTTTAAAAATGGCAACCGACCTTCAATCGCTGCTAAATGAGCAACAGCCGCTAAATCCATGACTTCTTGTACATTACTTTCACAAAGCATGACAAACCCAGTTTGCCGGACAGCCATGACATCACTATGATCACCAAAAATACTTAAAGCACTAGTAGCTACTGCTCGACTCGCAACATGAAAGACAGCTGGTAATAATTCACCTGCCATTTCATACATATTTGGCAGCATCAATAACAATCCTTGTGATGCTGTATATGTCGTTGCTAAAACACCCGTTTTTAAAGCACCATGGACAGCAGCGGCTGCTCCAGCTTCTGATTGTAATTCATCGACGACAACTTTTTGACCAAAAATATTTTTCTTTCCTTGAACGGACCATTCATCAACTAATTCAGCCATCGGTGAACTAGGAGTAATCGGATAAATCGCTGCTAATTCGGAAAAAGCATACGAAATATATGCTGCAGCTTCATTACCATCCATCGTCCGAAATTTTCGCATTTGCAAGCTTCCTTTCTGCGTCTTTTTCTTCTATATTTTAGCCAATTTTTTATTAGCTTTCAAATTTATCTCCAAACAAAACAAACCCTAGTAATACTATCACTAGGGTTCTTAACTCACACTAAATCAATTACTTCGTCCCAAATAAACGATCTCCTGCGTCACCTAAACCAGGAACAATATAACCATCTTCGTTTAATTTTTCATCCAAACTAGCTGTATAAATATCAATATCTGGATGAGCTTCACGTAACGCATTGACTCCTTCAGGCGCAGCAACAAGACAAACAAATTTAATTGATGTTGCTCCTCGTTTTTTCAAGGCATCAATCGCCATAATCGCTGAACCACCCGTCGCTAACATCGGATCGACCACAAATAATTGTCGTTCAGCAATGTCTGCTGGCAATTTCACAAAATATTCAACGGGTTCTAATGAATCATGGTCACGGTATAAACCAATATGTCCTACTTTAGCTGCCGGGATTAATGATAACATTCCGTCAACCATCCCTAATCCTGCACGTAAAATAGGAATAATCGCCACTTTTTTACCTGCTAATTTTTGTTGTTTAGTCACAGTAATCGGTGTTTCTAATTCACACAACTCTAATGGCATATCACGTGAAACTTCATACGCCATTAACATTGCAATTTCATCCACAATTTCACGAAACTCTTTTGTCCCACAATTTTTATCACGAATAATACTTAATTTATGTTGAATTAACGGATGATCTAAAACTTGAAATTTACCCATACTAAAACCTCACTTCAAAAATTTTATAAACCGTTTAACTTCAATTAATATCATACCATATATTTTAAAATTTGCTAGTTTTATTTTTCAAAATATTCATATGCAGCCGCTTTTTGTAAGCGATTCATATACGCTTGACTATAACTATCATCCCCGCTATATGTTTCCACTAAAATCAAATCTAAATTTTCTTTATCAAGAGCGCGCAAACCTGCAAATAAATTATGAGCCGCACTTTGCGCATTTTTATCAGCTCCTAATGAATAAGACGCCTGTACTAGATTTTGACTTTGCTGAATGAGCTGCTCATTAGCCAATAAGCCTAGACGTAAATCATGATAAGCAATTAAAGCTTCCGGTAAATCACTATCTAAACCTAACATTAAAACTTTTGTTTGCGGTGAATAATGTTTATACTTCATTCCTGGTGCTTTAGGAGCTTCATCAGCTTGTAATAAATGCTTATCATAAATTACTGGCAACTCAGTCACAGCTTGAATTTGCTTAGCACTAATACCACCCGGTCGTAAAATCGTAATTTGGTGTGAATCGGTTAAATCAATCACAGTTGACTCAACACCAACTTGTGTTCGTCCGCCATCAATTACAGCTGCAATTTTATGAGCCAAATCATCAAGTACATGAATTGCTTCAGTCGGACTTGGCTTACCTGAAGTATTAGCACTTGGGGCAACAACAGGTCCTGTAAGTGATAATAAATCTCTAGCAATTTGATTATCCGGTACCCGAAAAGCACAAGTTGCTAGTCCTCCTGTCACGCTTTTGGAAAAAAGATTGTCTTTTAATGGTAAAACAACAGTCAAAGGTCCCGGCCAAAAATGATCTGCTAATGCAGTAAAATAAGAAGGAATTTGTTGTGCATATTTTGCAATTTCTTTTGCAGAAGCTAAATGGACAATTAAAGGATTATCACTTGGTCGACCTTTTGCTTGATAGACTTTGCGGACAGCACGTTCATTCGTTGCAAGAGCACCTAAACCATAAACTGTTTCTGTTGGAAAAGCGACAAGTTCACCTTGTTTTAACAATTTACTTGCGACATTAACATCATTTGGGTGTAAAAGTTTTGTTTCCATTTTTTCGTCCTCTACTTCATTACAACTAATCTTTCGTTATTATTATAATCTTTTAACACTTGAATTTCTTTATTCGGAAACTGTTTTTGGAGCATTTCAGCCACTGCTGTACCTTGTTTGTATCCGATTTCTAAATAAACACGTCCATCGTCATGTAAATAGTGCGGCAACAAAGCCACAAATTGTTCATAAAAACTCAAACCATGATGATCAGCAAATAATGCTTGGTGCGGTTCATATTGAATGACACTTACATCCATCACGTCTTTTTCCGTTTCTGCAATATATGGGGGATTTGAGACGATAATATCATATTTCGTATCTAGCGCTTGTAAATTATCACCTAACATAAACTGAACATCCGCTTGTAAATGAGATGCATTTTGCTTAGCCACCGCTAACGTCTGCTCATCAATATCCGTTATGGTCACTGCTGCTGAGTGCTCCTCTAACTTTAAAGTCAGCCCAATCACACCACTACCTGTTCCAATATCTGCAATTTTTTGATTAGCCAAATGCTCATTTTGTAAAATATAATCAACAATCCATTCCGTTTCTGGCCGCGGAATTAAAGTATGTTCATTAACTATAAATTCACGGTCAAAAAATAATTCATAACCAAATAAATATTGCAGCGGATAATTTTTTTGCAATTTTGCTATCGCCATGTCCAACCATTGTTGATCATCTGCAGTGACTATTTGCTGTTGTTTGGCTAAAAACTCCGTTAAATTCCATTTTTTATAACGCATAATCAAAAATTGTAAATCTTGATATGTATATTGATTATCTAAAAAAAGGAGAGCCTTTCGTAAGTACTCTCCGTATGTTTGGTTAATTGCCATTTTGCATCTCTTCTAGACGTTGTGTTTGGTCATGAATCATTAATGCATCCACAATTTCATCCAATTTACCTGCTAAAATTTGATCTAATTTTTGAATTGTCAAACCAATCCGGTGATCAGTCACTCGGTTTTGTGGGAAATTATACGTACGAATACGTTCTGAACGGTCACCTGTCCCAACTGCTAATTTACGATTTGAATCATACTCTTCTTGTGCTTCTGATTTTAATTTATCGTAAACACGTGCACGTAAAACTTTCATAGCTTTTTCACGGTTTTTAATTTGACTTCGTTCATCTTGCATAGCAACAACAATACCTGTTGGAATGTGTGTTAAACGTACTGCCGATGCTGTTTTATTGACGTGCTGTCCCCCAGCACCAGAAGCATGATAAATATCTGTACGAATATCTTTCTCATCTAAATCAAGTTCGACTTCTTCAGCTTCTGGCATAACGACCACTGTCGCAGTTGAAGTATGGACACGACCTTGTGATTCAGTTACAGGAACACGTTGGACACGATGGGCACCATTTTCAAATTTTAATTTTGAATATACATTATCTCCCGTAATCATCATAATAACTTCTTTATAGCCACCAATACCTGTCACACTTGCTTCTAATGTTTCCACTTTCCAACCTTGTGACTCGGCATATTTTGTATACATATTATACAAATCACCAGCAAATAATGCAGCTTCATCACCACCAGCTGCACCACGAATCTCCATGATAATATTTTTATCATCATTTGGATCTTTCGGAATTAATAAAATTTTGATGCGCTCTTCTAATTCCACTTTTTCTTTTTTCAATTCCGCTAATTCTTCTTTAGCCATTTCTAAAATATCAGCATCTGATTCTTCTTTCAAGATCATCTCATCTTCGCTAATCCCCTCAATAACTTGTTTATAACGATGATAAGCTTCGACTGTTTCGCGAAGTGATGCTTCCTCTTTTGATAATTCCATAAAGCGATTTGTATCTGCAATCACATCTGGATCACTTAATAATTCGCCTAATTCTTCATAACGATCAGCGATTGCTTGCAATTGATCAAACATTTGGTTACCTCTCTCTAGTTAATTTCTTTTGGATGAAAATAATGATGACGACAAACCGAATGATAAGCTTCATTACCACCAATTTGAATTTGTTTTCCTTCATATACAGGTTTACCATCTACAAAGCGCAAATTCATCGTCGCTTTTTTACAGCAAAACCAGCAAGTTGTTTTAATTTCTTCGATTTTATCTGCATAAATTAATAAATTTTTTGAACCTTCAAATAATTCATTTCGAAAATCATTTTTCAAGCCAAATGCCATTACTGGAATATGCCATTCATCAACAATGTGTACTAATTGTAAAACATGGTCTTTCGTTAAAAACTGTGCTTCATCAACTAAAACACAATCAAGCTCATCTTTTTGCTGTTGTAATTTGTCAAGAATATTTGTCTCGTCAAATACCGGAATGGCCTCTTTTTCGATACCAATTCTACTAGCAACAACCCCAACTTCTGTCCGGTCATCCAATCCGCTTGTTAGAAGTTGTGTTTTTTTGCCTTGTTCTTCATAATTATGAGCTACTTTTAAAATTTCGATAGACTTACCGCTATTCATCGCACCGTATTTAAAAAATAACTGTGCCAAAAACAACCACCATACCTTTCGCTTTGCTTTTTATTATACTGCAAAATAAATTATCATGGCAATGTCGTTTTTAGTCAGGAATTTTTTTCAATGACATTTGAATTAAAAATGGCGAAATTAAGGTCGTCAAAATAATCGCTAATACAATAGCTGAGTAAATATTTTCACTAATCAAATGGTAAGCCGTCCCCATCTGTACGATAATTAACGCCATTTCGCCACGTGAAACCATCCCTGAACCAACAACTAAACTTTGCATTTGATTTAACCCAGTAAAACGCGAACCTAAATAGCCGCCAATTAATTTTGAAGCAACACCTAAAATAACTAAGACTGCTACTAAATCAACAGCTTGAAGCAAGCCTTGAAACTCGACTTTTAAGCCAATTGAGACAAAAAAGACGGGAATAAACAACGAATATCCAATTGTTTCAATCTTCTCTTGAATAATTTCACGATGATGTGTTAAAGAAATCAAAACTCCCATAAAGAAAGCACCAATCACATCACTCATCCCAAGTTCTTCTGATAAGACCGCAAAACCAAAGCAACAAACTAAAGCAATAGCCGTCACCGCTTCTTCTGCGACTAAACGTTTTGCCCAGTTAAATAAAGGCTGTAACAAATATTTAGCAAATAAATAGGTCACTAAAAAGAAAATAAACTTTTTCCCTAAAATATCCCATAAAAACTCAGCATTTAATTGAAATTTGCCCGCTTGTTTAATAAAAGTCGTAAACAAACTAACCATAATTACCACCATGATATCGTCGACTACTGCAGCACCTAAAATAACTGCACCTTCTTTTGAATCGACCCGCTTGTATTCCCTTAAAACTTGGACGGAAATACTAACTGAAGTGGCAGCAAAAACGATCCCTAAGAATAACGCTTCATTAAATGGAAAATGATACATACAGCCGGCAGCAAAAAATAAGATAATCGGTAAAATAACACCTAGTAAGGCTACCGCAATTGATGGCTTCATATATTTTTTTAATAGATTAAAGTCACTTTCCAGACCAGCTAAAAACATTAAAAAAATCACACCAATTTGCGAAAAAACATCAATTATTTCCCCACTATGAACTAAGCCTAGGACAGCTGGTCCGACTAAAATACCAACTAATAGTTCACCAATTACACCTGGAATATTTATTTTATTACAGAGATGGGAAGCAATCTTCGTCCCAACTAAAATAATTGTAAGTGATAACAAAATTTCTACCATTACTTTCCCCCTCTTCAGGCAAAAAAAAACGAGGTCAAACACCAAAATATTTAAGTAAGACCACGTTGCTTTGCTAAAAACATTTCATGTATATTATACCATATTCCAAATTGCTTGAAAATGTTAATATACCAAACTCAATCTCCTTTTAAGGACTCTTAAAATATGCTATCATTATAAAAGCAATTAATGAGACAAAGGAGGATTTAGCCAATGCCTTTGAAAACAAATTTAGCTATTGCGGCAGGCAAATCATCAAAATGGCTTTTACAAACTTTGACAAAAGGTGGTAGTAGTTTACCAGGAAAAATTGCACTAGCAATTGATCCAAATATTTTAGCAGAAATTGCAGATGACTATGAAGTAATTGTCGTGACTGGTACAAATGGTAAAACTTTAACAACGGCCCTAATTGTCAATATTTTGCAAGAAGCTTATGGCTATATCGTCACAAACCCAACTGGGGCTAATTTGAAACAAGGAATTGTTGCGACATTTTTAGAAGCTAAAAATAAAAAACAAGGTCGCAAATTTGCCGTCTTAGAAATCGACGAAGCAACATTAAGTCAAGTAACCGAATTTATCAAACCAAGCTTAGTTGTTTTGACAAATATTTTCCGTGATCAATTAGATCGTTATGGTGAAATTTATACTACATATAATATGATTAAAGCTGGCTTAGCAAAAGCACCAAACACAAAACTTATTTTAAATGGTGATATGCCACTCTTTAATGACGAGTCGCTTGACTACCCAATTGAATATTATGGTTTTGAGTTTGATCAAACTGGTGCCTTAGATCCTGATACAAGCGCAGATGGGATTATTTGTCCAAACTGCCAACATGTCATTAAATATAACTATATTACATACTCAAACCAAGGTAGTTACTACTGTACAAATTGTGGTTTTAAACGTCCAACGTTAAACTATCGTTTGACAAGTATTGACCAATTAACAGAAAAATCAGCTACTTTTACGATTGAAGGTGAAACTTATAGTATTCCAATCGGCGGTGTTTATAACATTTATAATGCCCTAGCTGCTATTGCCGTAGCTAAACATTATGGCATTGATAACGCAACAATCCATCGTGGTTTAGAAAACCACCAAAATGTCTTTGGTCGTCAAGAAGAAATTAAAATCGGTGATAAAACAGCAACGATTATGCTTGTTAAAAATCCAGTCGGCTTAAACCAAGTCATTGATACAATGCTAAAAGCTCCATATGACTATACTTTAATACATTTATTAAATGACAATTATGCTGACGGAATTGATGTGAGCTGGATTTGGGATGGTCATTACGAAAAATTACCACAAGAACAAATTAAACAAGTTATTACTGGTGGCAAACGCGAACAAGATATTACTTTACGTCTAAAAGTGGCTGGTTTTGAAAATAAATTACAGACAGTTCATAATTTAGAAGAATTGACTCATTTGATTGAGCAAGCACCAACCGAACGTGTCTACATTTTAGCCACTTACACAGCTATGCTTGAATTACGTAAATTATTAACAGATAAAGGTTATATTGGAGGTTAACAAATGAAAACATTAAATGTATGTCATTTATATGGTAATTTAATGAATACTTACAGTGACATTGGCAATATTTTAGTAATGCAATATTTTGCCCAAAAAATTGGTGTTGATTTTAACATTGACATCGTGTCACTTTATGATGAATTTGATCCTAACAAATATGACTTCGTCCTTTTTGGCGGTGCCCAAGATTTTGAACAAGCCATTGTTTCAAAAGATTTACAAACTAAAAAAGAAGCTTTACAGCAGTATATCGAAAATGATGGAGTTTTCTTAGCTATTTGTGGTGGCTACCAATTACTTGGTCAATATTACGTAGATGCTAATGGCCAAAAAATTACAGGTGCTGGAATCTTACCACACTACACAGAAGCTCCTGCAGCTGATGAAGAACGTTTTATCGGTAATATTAAAATTTATAATTCGCTATTTGATGAAGAATATATCGGTTTTGAAAATCATAGCGGTCGTACATATTTAGGTGAAGGTGAAGAACCTTTAGGTAAAGTCGTATCTGGCCACGGTAATAATGGTAAAGATAACGGCGAAGGAGTTATGTATAAAAATACATTTGGGACTTACTTCCACGGACCTATTTTACCGCGTAATAACAAATTAGCTATTCATTTATTAAATAAAGCTTTAGCTAACCGTTTTGGTGAAAATGCACCAGTAGCGGATTTAAGTTTAATCGACGCCTAGTTAGGAGCAATAATATGACGCACGATTTTGATTACGAACAAATGCTTAAAGGTGAATTATATATTGCAAGTAATATTCACCATGAAAATTCATCAATTCATGGTAAAAAAATTGCCCAGCAAATTAATACAACACCAATTGAAAAGCGCGATAAAATTCAACAATTAGTTAAACAACTCGTCGGCCAAGCTGCAGATAATGTCTGGATTGAACCTCCTGTTTATGTTGATTACGGCAAACATATCAAACTTGGTCAAAATTTTTATGCTAATATGGCTTGTACCTTTTTAGACGTTAATCATATCACTTTTGGGGATAACGTTATGATTGGACCAAATACAAGTTTTTATACAGCTGGTCATCCTACTGATCCAGTAATTCGTAATGAAGGCTATGAATTTGGATATCCTATCACTGTCCACGATAATGTATGGATTGGTGGTCATGTTACAGTCTTACCAAATGTTACTATTGGCGAAAATAGTATTGTCGCGGCAGGTAGCGTCGTTACCAAAGATGTTCCTGCTAATACAATTGTCGCAGGGAATCCTGCTAAAGTCATTCGTCAAATTACAGAAGATGATTTTACACGTTGGGATGAATTAAAACAAAAATATTTAGCTAAAAAAGCTGAATTATAAACTTTCAAGCAAATTGCTATTTGGCAATTTGCTTTTTTTATCTAAAAAACCTCAAAATTTGACACTTTTAAGCATCAAACTTTGAGGTTAATTTTAATTATTGAACAACTTCGACTTCTTTAACTTGCATTTGTGCATTCATAGCTGAAGTTGACGTTGTTTCTTGTTTTACTTCTTTGGCCTGCATATTTAATTGATCATTAGCCATTGTACTTGTCATCGGTGCTGATGTTGGTAATGCTGAAGATGATGTATTTTCTTTTAGCATGCGATCACGCGTTGTTGCTTCTAAATCATATTCATGTGTCCAACCCATCCAATGACCTGAACGATCAAATAATGAATACCATTTCGCACCATCGACGACAATATAACCACGAGCTTCATAAACTTGATCTTTCATATTAGCAGTTGCATTCTTTTTATTAGCTAGCATACGATCATTATATGTATAACCATTACCATTCCACACTTTGAAATATGTATTTGTTAATGGTGTTTCTGTACGATTACTTAAATGTAAATCATATTCATGTGTCCAGCCCATCCAATGACCTGAAGCATCAAATAGTGAATACCATTTCGCACCATCGACGACAATGTAACCACGTACTTCATATGTTTTATTTTTCATTGTATTTGTTTTATAGCGGACACTTGTAACAAAACGATCATTACGTGTTGAACCATTACCGTTCCACACTGTCGCATAAGTTTGATCAGCTACAGCATTTTCAGTTGGCTCCATTCGTAAATCATACTCATGTGTCCAACCCTTCCAATTACCGTTACTATCAAATAATGAATACCATTTTGCTCCATTAACTTCGATATAGCCGCGTGCTTCGTATGTTTTATTTTTCATATTGGCTGTTTTATAACGACCACTTGTTAACATACGATCATTATAAGTCATTCCATTACCATTCCACACTTGGCAAGTGAAATGTACTGGTGTTTCCGTACGAGTGCTTAACTTAAGATCATACTCGTGCGTCCAACCCATCCAGTTACCATTTCCATCAAATAATGAAAACCATCTAGCACCATTAACTTCAATATAACCGCGTACTTCGTATGTTTTATTTTTCATTGAGCTTGTTTTTTGATAAGGTGTTTGGATCAAGCGATCACGATATGTTGTACCATTACCATTCCAAACTGTAGCACAAGTAAAATATTCTAATTTATGCTCTTCTGGTTGACTAACTGGTTGCAAATCATACTCATGTGTCCAGCCCATCCAGTTACCATTATTATCAAACAATGAATACCATTTTGCACCATTAACTTCGATATAGCCACGTGCTTCATAAATATGATCTTTCATTGATTTTGTTGATTGTTTGCGACTTGTGATGAAACGATCATTATATGTATAACCATTACCATTCCACACTTTGAAATATGTATTACTTAATTTCGTTTCATTTGGTTCTGCTTTACCATAAGTGAAACGACCAGTGTAGTCAGTATTCACATCAAGATAACCAGAATAACCATTAATTTTCATTGTTGATGAAAATTGCCATGCTTCACGATTTGTATACCACATATGATCTTTACTTGGTGAATACGGATAGCCAGCAATCCACAAGCTTGTTTCCCCTAAAGTACTCGCATCCAAAATATTATTTACCCAGCTACCACTCATATAATGTAAAACAGCATTAAAACCATGTGTTCGAATCAAGCGTAAAGCAAAATATACACTATTTTGCGTACCGTAGCCATTTTGTAATTCACCTGTCTCAGCATCATTAACCATTAATGTATCTTTACCAAGACCTAATTCATTAGCATACTGAGCATAATAATCAGCTTCAGCCTCAGCTTGTGCCTTATTTTTAAAATGACTAAAGTGATATGTTGAAACTTTCATCCCTGCATTACGCGCTTTTCTGATTTGTTCACAAGCATATGGATTGCGATAACTTGTACCTTCTGTTAATTTAACCACAACCCCTGTAATACCTTTTGATTTCATATAATTAAAATCACTTTGATCAAGACCTGATTGATACGAGCTAATATCAATAAAATCTTGACGAGGACGTGAACTATCACCTAAGTAAAAAACGTCAGTTGATGTTCGTAATTTCGGTATATTAGCCCCCATAGCTGATTGATTAGCATCTGTAATCTTGACTTCTTGAGCTTCGGCAACTTCTTTAGTCTCCTCTTTAACCGCAATTTGTTTGCCATTATACTCGACATAACCAGCTGTTGGTTGTTCTTCGTATGTTTTCTTCTCTGTATTAACTTCTTTTTGATTAAGTTCAGATGTTGCTATCTCTTGATTATCCTTTGCTTGCACAACATTTGAATGATTTGTAGTCACAAGTAGTGACGTCGCAAGTACCGCACTTGCTAACAGCTTCTTTTTCAAGTGAAAATCCTCCCTTTTTAATAACGCAATCATACATATTCTAGCTAAACTATACAGTAGAAACAAGCTAATTTTCATAATAATTTTTGATAATCTCTCATAATTATTTATAAATTAGCCGCTACACTTTATATATACACTTTTCCGTCAATAATTGTATTATCCCCTTAAAATCAAACTAAAATAATATTAAAAAGACAAGCCCCTCATCTATTTAATTATTTTTTGCAATTTTATCTGTCATTTTTTCTACTCAAAACCACTACTTTTGCTCAGTCCTTAAACTACATTTTAAAAATTTTTTAATAAACATTTATCTAAAATTTATTTTATCTTAAAATTATTTTGAATGATTGGAAAGTTATTTTTTTAACTTTAAAACATAAAATAAGAAAGCTAAATAAGCAGCATTTTATAAAGGGAGGAATTTTTATTAACAATCGTTTAAAACAAATCCAGACTTATCTGCCTATCTTATTTATATTATTGTATGGGATATTACTTACTTATAAACTACAAAAATTTCCTGGAAGTTTTATTGATGAAATTAATTATATGAATGAAGTACAGTCTTTAGCTAAATTTGGTACAGATATTCATGGTTTTAAAAATCCTATATATTTTAGTAGTTTTTGGGGTCAAGGACAATCGATTTTGTACGCGTGGATTGTTGTACCATTTATTAAATTATTTGGTTTTAATGTACTATCGTTTCGCTTACCTTTTGTTTGTTTAATGTTAGGTGTTATTTTTTGTTTATGGTTTATTACACGTCATAACTGGAAATTATCTTTATGCATTATTACAAGTTTTGTGTTATCACCGTGGATTTTCCAATCAACACGTTGGGTGTTAGATTGTAACACTGCACCTATCTTTTTTATCTTTGGTTTATGTGCTTTATGGGGCATGACAAAATATCAAAAACAAACAAAACAACGATATATACTATTAATCATTTCAAGTATCTTATTTAGCCTTTGTGCTTATGGTTATGTTTTGGCTTGGTTTTATTTACCACTTATTTTCTTGAGCCTTTTAGTTTTTAATTACTTTAAAAAGCTATTTAGTTGGCAAGAAATTTTAATTGCAGCTAGCTTAATGTTTATTTTTACATTACCTTTAATGATTTTTGCCATACGCACGCATATCATGCATGTCACTGATACGATGAAATTTTTATGGTTTGATATTCCATATTTAACAGATACACGTGCTAGCTCATTTATCGACTTTCATGCTGCTAATCTTTGGAAAGAAATTTTTAATAATACTTTTGAAGTATTTAAAATTTATCTTAATGGTAGTGACTGCTGGGATTGGGATAGTATTGCCCCTTATGGTGTAATATTACCACTGATGCTACCTTTGACATTTTTAGGTTTCATCACGCCTCAAAAACTATTAGGTAAGCATTTATATTTATTTAAACAATTTTTATTAATTGCTTTCATTGTCCATTTACCATTAATTTTCATTTTAAAACCTATGTATTATCACTTCACCTTTTTTAATTTATTACTAGTGATTTTTACTGGTTTTGGTTTATTTTACGCTTTTAACCTTATTGGTAAACCAACATATATATTATTATTTATTGCACTTCTGAACTTTACTTTATTTACTAAAGACTATTTTAATTATAACCGTGGTCAATTATTCCATTATGAAGAAGGGCAAAAATTATTCAGTTCAGTAGATTTGAAAAAAAATAAATTATATTGGAGTCGCAACATAGGAAGTGTAGTTACAAATGCGCCGAAATTTAAACTATCAGTTTCGCCGATTTCTGCTAAACAATATGAACAATATCTAGGTTACACAAAAGAGGAAACTCTAGATAATAACAAGATGTCAAATATTTCACACTATGGCCCACTTTATGATGATACATGGCTAAGTGAAGCACAACCTGGTGATTATTTCGCCGTTACTGTCGATGATCCTATCTTGTCACAAATTAATAGTGAACAATGGGAATATCAAAATTCGTATAATTATCAAGGTTCTATCGTTTCTATTTACAAATTAAAAGGTTAACCAATTTATTCGAAAAAACTACCGATTTTAACGGTAGTTTTTTTATTATATATTGTAAAACGATGTACTATGTAGTACGATGTATAATGTAGACTAAGGAGTGATTGATTATGAAACTGGATAAATGGAAATCCCAACTTGTACGTGGAATTTTAGAATACAGTATTTTATTAATATTGGAACAACAAACATATTATGGATATGAAATTTTACAAAAATTAAATAACTATCCTATTATCTCTTCAACGGAAAGCACTGTCTATCCATTACTACGCAGGCTACAAAAAGAAGGATATTTAACATCGACTTGGCAAGAATCAGCTGCAGGAGTTCCTCCACGTAAATATTATGTCATCACTGAACAAGGTCTGAAATATTTAGACGCAATGAAAAATGAATGGCATGAGTTGGTTCAAACTATTGATAAACTAAAGGAGAATCATTAATGGATACAACAATTGAAAAATATTTAACAAAAGTCAATAAACATTTAAAACCACTATCGATTATCGAGCGCACTGATATTATCAAAGAAATTCAAAGTACAATTATAGAAATGCAACAAGAAGGGCAAAAGACGGAAGAAATTTTAGCTAGACTTGGCACTCCAAAAGAATTAGCTAAAGCATATTTATCAAATTTGTTAGATGAAACATCAGGATTTAATCTTCACCGATTAGCAATTATTGTTGCTTTCTATAGTTTAGCTGGAATTTCAGGTTTATTTATTATACCGATTTTACTTATCATTACCCCTAGCTTTTTTGTCCTAAGTATAATTACATTTATATTTAGCATCAGTAAACTCATAGAAATATTCATTCCTAATTTAGAATTTTTACAAAATATTACTGTTAACCTAGGTACTAATACACTTACTCCACTACCTGCAAGTTTCATACTAATATTGAAAAGTATCATTTTATATTTGCTGGCTAGATTATCATGGAAAGCATTAGTAAAATACTGCCGAGGCCTGAATAAAACGAAAAATTATTTAGCTATTTAAAAAAGATCGTCACCTGACGATCTTTTTCATTCCGTAATCTTAATAATAACCATAATGGATATTAGCTAAACTTCTCAATTGTGATATTTTATAAGACTGTTCTGCTGTTAAAATAATTTGATTATCAATTAATGTTTTCGCTAATTCGATATTCATTGCACTTAAAACAAATGGCACCGAAGCTCCATCATTTAAATTTTGAATATATTGGTGAAAAAATTTTTATAATACTTGTTTATCAATTGACAGCTCCAACTCTTTTAATAATCGTAAAGCTTCCTTTATTAACCCAACAACTACCGTTTTTATGATAATATAACCCATTTCCGTATCAAATAGTTCTAGCAAAAGAAATATTACTAGTCTACAAACCTAAAAAAACATAAAAAATAACATCTGACAAATATCTGTCAGATGCTTAATCTTCATTTTTAAATAGTAAACTTAATATTTAAAAACTATTGTCTTTTCAAATGGCTGTTCTTTTTTACACTCAGCTAACATTAAATTATATAAATAAATCATTTGTTCTGAACTCAACACTTGTTGAGCGGGAGTGTTTAATTCTTCTATTTTTTTGTAAAAACCAGCAACATCCATCACTTCTAAATTACTATCATTGTTAATTATAATATTATCTTTATCACCCACGACTACTACAAAAAATGTCACCGGAATGTTGATATTTCTATCTTGTAAAAATTTTTTTACCATTTTGACTTGATAACTAATTTGATTTTTCAATGTTTGAAAAACTTTAAAGTTCGTGTCTTTTTTATCATAAAAAGATTTCACTTCAATAATAGTCAAACCTGCTTGTGTCAGCAAAATAAAATCAGGATTACTATATTGATTTTCATCATTTAGTAAACTGTCAGCACTACTTTTAATCAGAGCATTTACAATTGACACGCCATGCAAATATAAATATGGGGCTTTCATTTTGCTTGACAGTATTGTTCGTACTCGCTCCTCAGCTTTAATGCCTTTTAAATGTCTATCTAATTCTTGAAAAGATTGGCTATTTGTTTCTGCAATCTTCTGTAAGACATCGTTATATTCGACTTTCTCAATAGGAATACTATTATTTAAGCCATATAAAATTTTATTAAATGACCAATAATCTGATATATTTAATTTATATTGTTTCACTTTCTTTTTAAACAACATTGAACCAAACCTCCTGTATTTGATTGATATAGCTTCTAAACACAAGAATTATTGCAATATGAACGAATAAAACTATATCAAAATCATTAAAAATTATTCATTAAATATCAATATTTAGATTTTAAAATAATCTTCTAACTAGATAAAATCTGCTTAAAATGACTTGGGCTATACATTTTATCACCTCCTTCTATATTTATTAGAGCTAATTTCATCACCAATATGTGAATTATTTTAGTTTTAAAATATTTTAATTTTATCAAAACAGCTAACTAATTAAAAAAACAGTCCTGTAAAGACTGCTTATTATCCAATATCAATAAAAAACCGCCACCAATTTTTGAGACAAATATCCACATTCGTCTCATCAAGGTCGACGGTATTTTGTTTTATTTATTATTTTTTGCAATTTGACTTTCCATTTCAAGAGCTAACCTATCTAAAGTAACAGTTTGTAAAGATTCCATAAATTGGTCATGTACATTTTCGAGATAAGGATCAATAACAGCATGAGCCACATTGCCCACTTCACATCGTTCATTAGTCTCACCATGTAGTTTGAAAATATTATTATGATCATCAACGGCTAAGAAAACATCTAATAGTGTAATATCTTCTATTTTTTTACTTAAATGTGCTCCGCCTACACCCGGTTCGACCTTGGCTAGCCCTGCTTTTTGTAATTTTCCTAATAAATTACGAATAATAACAGGATTTGTTTGAATGCTATTAGCAATAAAAGTAGACGTTACTTTTTCACTACTTTCAAAATGATATATAGCTAATAAAATATGAACTGAAGAATTTTGGTTGAGAACTGAAAACAATATTCAAAGATAATTATACTTTTACCATATGAATTTATATTAAATTTATGGAAGAGGTATTTTTTATAAAGAAGACAATAGCTATTCTATTATTTTTCCTGGTTTTGGCGGAGGTTATCAAGGTGATGATATAGATGACTCAATGGTAAATGCACAATAATTTTTAGATGGTATTGTCGCTTATTATTTAGATGAAAATATTGAATTACCTATTCCAACAAATTTAGAAAATTACGAACATGATTCTATTTTTAAAGATTATGATTATATAACTACATTAATTCCAGCTAATCCCCTTAGATTTTCAGATAAATTATAGTTTCCTCCTATCATCAAATAACCACTTTAATTATATTTGTAAACGCTACTAAAAAGCAAATTAAAAATAGCATTTTAACAACTAATTAATTTTAGCTACTAAAATGCCATTAATTTTATTTTCTAATCACGTTGAAATGGTCCTTTAGGTTCAATTAATTCCAAATTAGTTCCATCTGGATCCGTGAAATAAGCAACCCCTGTACCAAAACCTGATTTAAGTCCATCTTCTTCGCTGAAATAAATTGGATCTCCTTCTGGTACAACACCAATTTCAGCTAATCTTTTAATTGCTGCCTCTAAATCTTCTACTTCGAAGCAAAGGTGCATTGCACTTATTTGATCATTTGGATAACTTGCTTTTGAAGACTTAGGTTCTATATATTCTAACAAATCGATATTGATGTTTTTTAAATGTAAATTAGCATATTTAATTAACGTTTCATCTAATCCTTGTGTTTGAGCCATACGTTTTCCACCGATTTGGTCAATATTAGAAATTTTTGTTCCTGTTAAAGCTTCATAAAATTTAATTGATTCTTCTAAATTACTTACTGTGATTCCAACATGATTAACTAAATTCATAAAATATTCCTCCCAATTAAACTTAAACTTCAAAATCAAATGTTTTAGGATTTGGACCTACTCTTAAATCTTCATTTAAATTATTAATGTTATCCATATCTTCTCGGTCTAAATTAAAATCAAAAATTTGACTGTTACTTATCATGCGTTCTTCTTTAGTTGATTTCACATTAAACAATAAATCTTGTTCAACTAACCATCTTAAAATAACTTGCGCTGGTGTTTTACCATGTTTCTTAGCAATTTGTAAAATAACTTCATTATCTAATAATTTACCTTGAATCAAAGGTGACCATGCTTGTAGAAGAATATTATTTTCTTCAGCATATTTACGTAATTCTTTTTGTGCATTTTTAGGATTAAGCTCTACTTGATTTATTACTGGCATAACTTTAGCAAATTTTTTTAAATCTTCTAAATGTGAAATTTCAAAGTTACTTACACCAATAGCCTTAATTTTACCTTCATTATACAAATCTTCTAAAGCTTGATAAGATTCTTTATAAGCATTGATACCTGGCCAATGAATTAAGTATAAATCTAAATAATTTAGGCCTAATTTATTTAAACTCTCTTCAAAGGCTTTAATAGTTTCATCATACGACAAATGATCATTCCAAACTTTTGAAGTTACGAAAACATCTTCTCTTTTTAAGTTGTTTTCTTTTAAAGCTTCAGTAATACCTTGACCTACTCCTTCTTCATTACCATAAATAGTAGCCGTATCAATTAAACGGTAACCATTTTTAATTGCTGTTTTAACTGTTTCTGCTGTTTCTTCATTTGGAATTTTGAAAACACCTAGACCTAAACCTGGAATTTTTATTCCATTATTTAACTCAACTCTATCATCTAATTTTGTAATCATCTTACCACTCCCTCTCTTAACTTTGTCTTCATTTTATACTATAATAAACAAGAGAAATAGTACATACTTTTTTATTATATAGTTACCAAAAAGTTATTATTGTGATTTAGGAGAGTTTAAATGACTACAAAAAATTATACAGTTGGTGTTGAAGTTACTGTGGACGTCATCGGTGGTAAATGGAAACCTATTATTTTATATAATTTAAAAAAACGTGGAACTCTACGCACATCAGAATTAAAAAAATTAATTCCAAATATTAGCCAAAAAATGTTAACCCAACAACTTAGAGAACTTGAGAAAGATGGTATTATTAACCGAAAAGTATATAATCAAGTACCACCAAAAGTTGAATATTCATTAACTGAATATGGTTGTTCACTTAACGAATTACTAGACAATCTATGTAAGTGGGGCGAAAAGCATGCTTCTCTTTCTAGTAAATATCACCTAAAATGCAAAGAGGATTCTGTTTAATACAGAATCCTTCTTTATTATTTTTTCTTAAAAATATTATCGCCTGTTTTGTTATTAATTTTTTTGATATTATCTTTATCAAATTGCAAGCCTTGTTTTATAACTTTATATTTATAGTTAATTGTTTGTGTTAAAAGATTACCATCTTGTTTCATTTTTACTTTTAATTTACCTTATTTTATATATTTAAAATATAGTTCGTTTTTAGTTTACATAATGTAAATCATCGGAAGTTATAGCTTAAGTTATTTAATAAAATTTATAAAAATATTCAACAGCATGTATAGTACGTATTATAATTATTAATGTCCGGAGGTTGTTTAAAAATGAAAGTTATATATCTTGCTGTTTTAGAAAAAGATCCTGTAGGTTTAGGAGTATATTTCCCTGATATTGAGAATGCTGTAACTCAAGGAGCAAATCTATTGGAAGCTACTGAAAATGCCTCAGATGCACTAGGAATTGCTTTAGCACATTTAATTGATAATAATAGAGATTTACCAAATCCAACTGAATTAAATGATATTAAAAAAGTTCATAAAGATGATATTGTTACTTTAATTTCAGTAGATTTAAGTGATTATATCAAAGATATAACATTAGATAAAAAGACACTTAAAATTCCACATTATTTAAATATTTTAGCTCAAAAAGAAGGAATTAATTTTTCAAAAGCATTAACTGAAAAATTGGAGAATCTTATCTATAAATAAACTAACCTTTTTCATAAGTTAATGACAATATATGTTTTATAATTTACTTTATCAACAATTATATTGTTTAAAAATGAAGAAAAAATGACATAATGAGACTAAATATATACTGCACTATCAATTTAATTTATTAAATTCTTTATATTTATTATTACTCATAGTTTTTATTTTCAAGCATCCTTCAAGTAATAATTTAGTGAATAATGTCGAGTCATCATCCTTTACAGAATTTAAAGATTTAGCATACTTATTCAATAATTTTAATATATTCGATGTTATGTTATTTATAATTTCTTTTTCTTCTGTTTTATTATATATAGGAATATGAAAAATTAAACATACTTCGCTATTATAAAGATTAATTGAATCAAAAATACAGTATTTATATCCTATTATTTTAATAACTCGTTAAATTTATCAAATACCTCACCACTTGTAACAGGAATTAAATTATCTTCACCGCCGTATTTAACTTCAAACACATATGGTTTATTATCCTTCAATATAAATACGTATCCTTTCACTTTAGGTGCATCATAAAATCCTTTCACTTCCATGTCACTTTCATAAGCTGCTACTAATTTGTATTGACCTTGGTCATTATTCAAATTATAAGCAAATGGTTGTCCGTTCAATATAAATGTTCCAGCTTGATCAATTTGTGGTTTATTTTCAAAACTACCCCAATATGAAGCAATACCAATTAACACATAGCTATTACCATCTTTTTCCGAAAAAGTTGCTGGTTTAAATGTATGACCATTTTCTTCTAATTTAGACATATAATCTGTTAATTCTTTTTTCTTAGCATTATTCCATCCAGGTTGCTTTTTTTCAGCTTCACTATTATCCTGTTGTTCTCCGCCAGCATCTTTCAACAACTGTTGATATTTATCTTTTACAGATTTATCTTGTGAAGTAGTAAATTCTTTTTCTAACACATAAGATTGCATACCAGTTTATCCTACCGTTTTACCTGGTTTATCTGTATGATAATCATCTTTTAATTCATAAACTTGACCATTATCAGCCCAAACATATCGATCAAGTTTTGTATCATTAGCAATGCTTGCACCATAAGCTGCGCCTGTACCAATATCTTGATTGCCTGTTAAACCATCAATATGTTTATAAAAAATACCGCTACCAATAATATTAATATCATTATTTACTGGGAAATCACTTCTCGTTTCAGCTGTATATTGTGCATCATGGAATAAGACACTTCCATCTGATGTATAAATATAATCCTTACAATCTGATACTCCTGTACCATGACCACCGGCACTTTCATAAAATGCCATATTCCCCATTTCTGCACGTTCAGCTAAGAAATTGTACATTTCTTCATTGATTTTTGCTTTTTGTTCATCTGTTAAATTTTTAGCTGTGTATAATCCTTTATTTTCTTGTTTAGAACTACTTGTTGTTTGTGTTGTCGATGTTGCAGTAGTTTGTGTATTCGTTGTTAATTCACTCTTTGTAGAGTTTTCTATCTGAGTTGTTGAAGCTACTTTTGTTGATTTTATTTTTTCTTGTTTTGGTTCTTTGTTATCTTGTTTAGTTTCCTTTGTTTTTTTGTTGTCCACAACCAACTGTTAAAAATAACGTACTTGTAATAATTGTTAAACTCAAAAATTTTTTCATCTGTTAATCCCTCAAACTATTTTGTTAATTTTATAAGTTTATTTAAGTATAACTTTAAATTTTTTTAAATATCTACTATATATTTTGTTTGTAAGCTCTATTATCATTTACAATAAACGGAATATTAATCTGAAGAAGCTTATTTATGAACTATTTATTCAAACTTATTTATACTATCAAACTACTCTTTACTAATTAAGCCAAAAATATCAAGCGAATACAATTCAAAGTGATGTGATTATGTCACTAATTAATTTGATCAAATTATGTCCAAAAATTCTATACTATAGCTTTATTGCAGCATTATTCTCGTTGATTATCATACTTTTAGTACTTTTTAATTGGTACTACTAACTGACCAACTTTAATAGCGAAAATAAAAATAACATCATTTATATCATTTTTGTCTTCATCTTATCTGTTATCTCAATATCTTCATTTGAATATTTATTAAAAGATGATAAAGAAATAGCTAAATAACAATTGCTTTCAAATTTTTAAAATTTGGTATTTTTAGGTCTTTTAATAGGTTTAGACTTTTTAGTATTGACATACTTATCAATTACAAAATATTGGTAGCATGCCATATTAGTAACTACAAAAATAAAAACGATGATAATTATTGTTCCCATTTGCAAGAAACCCAAATCTTTATTACTATTGTCAGCTAATTGATTAGAAAGTAAAACTAATTTCGGTTTATTAATATCCTTACTATTTTCGAATATAATTATTATAAGAGGAAGAACTACTGAGGCTAATATTGGACTTAAATATTTCAATAATTTAATATTTATATTCTGTTGTTCAATATAACTTTTATCCACTTTATCAATTAAATCCGTCTTGTGTAACATTTTAAAGTAATATATTTGTACAATAAAATTAATAAGTCCTAAAACAATAATCGATGAAATAGCATTATATGAATCTGTAACCTTATTATGGACAACTGACAATAAAAGAAAAAAACTTAAAATAAACGGAATATATATAATATAACAGTTGTTAAAAGTTTTGCTACTAATTTCATCTTTAAAAGCAAATCCATACCATATAACTATTTCAAAAACTATATAAATAATAAAAAATATTATATAACTTGATCGATATAAACTGCAATATGAATTCAAATTAATATTATCATAACTTGATAAAATCATCATAAATAGTATTAAAATATTCATGTATAAAAATAACTCACTAAACATTGTCGACATATTTTGATGTATTTTATCTATATCTAAATTAGTTATAGTATTTATTTTTCTTTCTTTTTCTAAAATAATTAAAAATATTATTATAAAAAATATAATTGGAATAAATAAAACAGATAGATAAATATATTTAATACATATATTCGCAATTAATTCTATAATATTTTGATTTATAAAATTTTTATTAATAAATATTCCTGTAATAAATAGAGATAGTATAAGAAATAAAGAATATCTATAAAATGCTTCTTTTAACACTTTACAAGATTGTAATAAAAATTTCTGTTTATATATCATACTAGAAGTTATTAATAAGATAATTGATACAATCACCGTAAATAGTAAGAATAGTCTAACATTTATATCTTTTAAATAATTTTCATCACAAAAAATACATATACATGACAAAAATATACTTATCAATGGTACAATTATAAAATCTTTATTTTTAATTTTCTGCATTATTCAATCACTTTCCAAATATTTTTGACTGATTTAATTACTTAAACCACCTTCTTTATTTTATCAAACGTATTCGTTGCATAACAAGTACAGTCAGTAATAAACAATGCTAATTCATATCAAGTTACGACATCAAAATTCTGATAAAATTAATTCGCCATATCATTACACATTACCTAATAATTACGGATGAAATGGCACTTCTATATATCATTTGAATGTTAATGAATGAATAATCATCAAATATGATAACTTCAGTGAGATAAAAATAAACAGAATCTAAATTAATATACATATGGTTATACCTATATTACAATAACAGAGTAAAATAATCTCAAATAGATCAGATTACTATTTCTAGAATCAACATTAAAAAGAATAGCTCCTATTTTTTAGAGCTATTCTTTTGTTAGTATCCTTAGTTCCAAAAATAATAGTCAGTTCTAGATTCAGTAATTCCACCATGTTCAGTGACAGTTGTTTGAGTATAACCATATTTGTAATTATTTAAAATGCTTCCAACGTGATTATTAGTAGCATGATTTGTTTGTGTTCCTGCACTAGCCCAACTTTCAGCACGATTGATAGTATCTTCGAAACCATCTTTGCTAGTCATCCAAGTTCCATTCCAACCATATTCATTAGAAAGTGAATTTTGATAAGCTTGGTTAACACCTTCGTTTGTTACTTTGCTTTATTCAGGAGTAGATGGTTGTTCTGGTGTACTTGGAGTTTCCGGTGTAGAAGTTGAACCATTATCTTCTACGTTACCGTCTTGACTATTGTTCGGATTTGAAGGTATTGTATTGTTACTACTATTATTGTTTCCTATATTTGAACCATGATTGGGTTTTGTATCAGGATTTACAGGATTACTTGATTGATTGCTATCGCCGTTAGTATTTTGTTTACCATTAACGTAAGTATTACCCGTTGATGAATTTGTAGTAGTTTCTTCATTATTTTGAGTAATTTGAACTTTTTGATATTGACCAGTCTGTACTTAAGGAGTCCAATCTTTTGTCTCAATCATAGCTTGTTTCGCACTATTTGATGTCGGAACTTGATATGACTTAGCATTGTTTGCTACTGACTGACCTTTTTCTGCAACAAAATTATTGGCTTTTTCACTGTAACCTAAATTAATTAACTGACCTACATGAATTAAATCAGGATTTGGAATATCGTTCATCGCTAAAATTTGATCTAAAGTTAAATCACATGCTTCAGCAATTCCTGATAATGTATCACCTGATTGAACTTCATACACAGCTAATACTTGTTTCTCATCTTTTTGCTCTTGCATTTGTGTCATGATTTGATCAACAGTATTTGGAGTCCATGTACTTGCACTAACATCTTCACTATTACCTAATAAACTAAAACCAACTAACGCCCCAGTACTAATAAATACTTTAGTAACTTTTTTCATAAATTTTATCTCTACTAAAATTAAATTATTATTGTAAATTCATAAGTACATGATATTTATATAACATTTATAAATAAACAACAACAGCCTGCTTTTTTTATTTTATTTTATATTTTATAATGATTAAAAATTAAATTATTTATTAATAAGGGGATCTTGTATGATTATTTATAATGAAGTGAAATTTTACTCAATAAAAGAAGCTTCTGAGCTATTAGATATTTCTCGTCCCACAACTGATAAATATTTAAAAGAGCTTAAAAACGCACTACCAAAAAATACTTGGTGTTTGCATATCCGCTATGAACGTAATACCGAAAGACGAGAAAAAAGACCAACAGTATACATTAGTGAATATTTATTTAACATTGTAAAAAATAAAGTGGAATATAAACGTTACTGCATAGAAAAATATAACGAATTGACCAGTAATAAAATCGAAAAAAAAATAAAATTATTAAAATATATTTAAATAAGTGAAAAAAAAGTAAGAGTTTTTAGGGAGTGGGGGGGGGGGGGGGGTAAGATGCATACTGATTCTGAACTAGTTAATAACTTATTAACAACTGATGTTATTTATGAAAAATTACAAAATAATTTACTTTAATGTTATAGCTTTATTAATCCAATAAATTCTAAAATTTAAAGTATACATAAAAATTTGATATTTTATTAATTTATTATGTATCTAAAAAACATATAAAAAATTAAAAAGGTTGAACATTTTAATAATCAACCTTTTTAATTTAACTAAATTTTTGTAAATCCTTGACTTGTATATTCAGATAATTTTTTGTCATAATATTTGGTAGATTTTCCATAATCTGATATAGTATCACTATCTTCTTCTATTGCACAAGCATTTTTTCCATCTGTATATAATTGATATGTATAAAATTTAGAATCTTTTATTACTTCCTTATCATCTATTTTTTCTTCATATACAATTAATAATTGCCCGTTTTTACTATTGAAGTATTTAGTTTGATTCCAATCTTTATAATTTGACATTCTACTTGAATTATTAATCTCTGTATAAATACTATCCATATTTTCAATACTATTCAAATCTGTAACTGGCACTACTAATCCTGAAACTTTCACTTTTTGATTAGCTACTTCTTCTGAATTATGATATAAAATAACATCTACCTCATTATCATTACTTAGTGTATTATTATTCTTGACTTCAATTTTTAAATCATATTTTTCTAATAATTTATCAACTTCTGAGTTATTAGAAACTGTACCATCAAACTTACTAATTACACTCTTATCACCATATTCTTCTTGATATGACATATCAACTAAATATGAACCTGAACTATTATTATATTTCTCGTATTCAAGGCTAACATCAGCTAAACCTTTACCATTAGATCCTATAAATTTTAACTCTTTAAAAATAGTTGCATATGCTTCTTCTCTTTCTTTTTTACGTTTAGCTTTTTGTTTTGCTTTTTCAGCTTGTTCCTTTTCTACTTTCTTTTCATACTTAGCTTTAATATTATCTAATTTTTGTTTATCAATTCGTTTGAATTTAACAGTTCCTTCACGCGTATCACCTACATATACTACAGCAACAAATTGATCAGTATTTTTATTATTTTTATTTTTTGTATTTACTTTTAATTGAGCATCATCAATATCTAATACATACTCTTTATTATGACTACTTTTTTCAGTAAATATTGAATATTTTTTATTTCCAGTTTTTTCTCCTGTTGATGCAGAATATATCGTTACATCTGTTTCATTATTAAATTTTAAGATAAAATTATTATAACTACTACTTACCTCATATAAACCACCGTGAGCAATTAAATCTTTAGCAGTTAATTTAAAGCCACAACCTGTCAAAATAAATAACAGTAGCAATACTGATAATCCACTAAATGTTTTTTTCATTACTATTCTCCTTAAATATTTACTTCCAATTAGACCTTTAAATATGATTCTTTACGTCTATAAACATAATCAGTTTTAGAAATATTTTGTAATTCTTGCATAACAATATTTTTCTTATTCTTTTACCAAAGATAATATCATCCACTTGCAAATTCTAATCCATCTTGTCTTTTATAAATTTTCACAATTTCAAAATATTTTTGTTTTCTATCACGTAAGATAGACATACTCCATAAATAAATATACCCATAATACTGTAAATACAATATTTATCACCATTGGAAATTCATTCGATTTAGTTATTAGCATAAATAATAAATATAGGCATAAAAAATAAAATAATATAAAGAATTCCTTTTATTTGTTTATCTTTTAATTATTCATCACTCATTTTGTTGCCTCCTTTCCCTCTAGGATTACTTACTTATCCTAAATAATTAATAAAAAAACAACAATATCCACAATAATTTATTTATTAATTTAAAACAAAAAACTGAATTCTATATCTTTTAGAATTCAGTCTTCACTTTCTTCTTTAAATATTTGACAGGATAAGATTACAATAGTGTAACAATATTTTTATTTTGATAATTCATTAAATGAATTACTAATACTAAATCTTTTAAAATAATCAGTATCCTACATCGTCAGCTCATAACTGTCATCGATCAAATCAGTTACTAATTTCAGCTCATCAACTTCATGTAAATTAATACTTAACCAATGTTTTTTATTCATATGATAAGCGGTATAAAAGCCCTTTTTTTGTTTTAAAATATCATTTAATTCAGGATTAACTTTAACATTAATGATATCCACAACATTGTCTCCTTGTTGGCCCAGCTTATCGACAGTTAAATCCATTAACAAACAAAACCATTTACCTTTAGTATTTTTAAATGCACAATAATTTGGATATTTAGCAAATGTATATTCTGGATTTGCTTGGTATTTTTGCTTGATATAACTAATAATTTCTTCTCTCGTAATCATCATACACCTCTATACAAAAAAATACCCACAAGCTGCAGACTTGTGAGTATTAATTTTGATTAAACTGATAAGATTTCTTCTTCTTTTTCTGCAGCAATAGCGTCAATTTCTTTTACGCTATCATCTGTTAATTTTTGAACGTCTTTTTCATAGCCGCGTAACTCATCTTCTGTAATTTCGTTATCTTTTTGCATTTTCTTAAGTGCATCTAAAGCGTCACGACGAATATTACGAATGCTAATTTTACCTTGTTCTGCTTCTTTTTTCACTTCTTTAGCTAGTTCTTTACGGCGTTCTTCTGTTAATTGTGGAATCACTAAACGAATTACGTTACCGTCATTTGTTGGGTTAATACCTAAATCAGCTTCTAATAAAGCATGTTCAATATCATTTAAGCTTGATTTATCAAAAGGTGTAACCATTAAAACACGTGCTTCAGGAATTGAAATTTGTGCTACTTGGTTTAATGGTGTTGGTACACCGTAATATTCTACTTGTACACGGTCTAATAAACTAGCATTAGCACGACCAGCACGGATTTGTCCTAATTGACGACGTAATGATTGTTCTGATTTTTGCATTTTTTCTTTTGCGTTATTAATAATTGTTTTTGGCATATTATTTTCCTTTCACTGTTGTTCCAATATTTTGACCTAGACAAACTTTTTTAATATTACCTGGTTCATTTAAGTTAAATACAACTAATGGAATATTATTATCCATACTTAATGAGCTAGCTGTTGTATCCATTACATTTAAACCTTGTGAGATAACATCTAAGTGTGTTAATTCTTCATATTTTTGAGCATTTTCATCGACTTTTGGATCAGCTGTATATACGCCGTCCACACCATTTTTCGCCATTAAAATAACATCAGCATTGATTTCAGCTGCACGTAAAGCTGCAGTTGTATCTGTTGAGAAGTATGGGTTTCCTGTCCCTGAAGCAAAGATAACTACACGATGCTTGTCTAAATGGCGTACTGCGCGACGACGAATATATGTTTCAGCGATTTGACGCATCTCAATTGATGTTTGAACACGTGTTGGGACATCAATAGCTTCTAGAGCATCTTGTAAGGCTAACGCATTCATAACTGTTGCTAGCATGCCCATATAATCAGCTTGTGCACGTTCCATACCCATTTCAGCACCGATTTCTCCGCGCCAAATGTTACCACCACCGACAACAATTGCGATTTCTACACCTAACTCATAAACTTCTTTAATTTCTTTAACTACTTCAGCAATGACTGGAGGATTAATTCCAAAACCTTTGTCACCAGCTAAAGCTTCACCGCTTAATTTTAATACAATACGTTTATATTTTGTTTCAGTCACTGTCATGTTCCTTTCATCTCGTCTCCAAGCAAAAATTTGCTTGTGTGATATACATTTAATAAACGCCTATCATTCATTGTTATTTTACCTAAATTTAGCCATTTAGACAAGGAATGCTATTATAATAATCTAAATAAAATTTATATATTGTTATTTATTATTGTTAAATAAAAAAGCTGTCCACTTCATTAAAGAAAATAGACAGCTTTATTTATAATAAAATCAAAAAATAATCCAAATGCGAATTAAGTATAATTAATATTTAACTTGATTATTGGTTACATTTATTTTCCTGCAAATAAATCAGTATAGATAAAGAATAAATTATCTGGCAATTTCGCAATACCATTATTACGATTAATTTTTTCTTTTAGTTTATCTTTCACTTCATTATTCCAAACATATGGATAAAATTCATATGCTGTTGCCGCTGTATAAACCATCTCCGGTGATGCTGGCCAATTATCCAAATTGATATTATCCATTGTTGATTTATCATAGCATACGATTAATCCACCATTTGTTGATTCTTGTCCTTTATCATCGATTAAATCAATTTGAACATCTAAAAAAATTGCTTGGTAATCAATCTTTTCCTTTTGAATTATTTTTAATATACTAGCAAAATTTGACGGAATAGTATATGAATAGGCACTTTTAAAGTTTGGGGCAGGTGTTTTAATAATATAAATATTATCTCCCTTTACTTCTACCGTCGAATTAGTAAAATAATATTCAGCCATAATCTTGATTTTATCTTCAGCCGTTTGTGCTTCGGCTACTTTTTCTTCAAGTGATTTTTTTTGTTTTTTCTTCGATTTTTTCTTTTTCTTCTTTGATTTTTTATCTTTTGCTTCAGATATTTTTTCTTGCTGTACATCATTATTAGCATCTGCTAATACTTCTGTTGCATTCGAACATGGAATCATTAATAAGCAAATAATTGTAATCATCCAAAAATATTTATTTTTTTTACTTGTTCTTTTCCAGTCCATAATAACTCCTTAATAAATTTTATATATCCACTATAACAGCTCCCCCCCATGTGTCAATTCCACACAAAAAAAAGAGCGGTCTAAACCGCTCTTTTTAAAGTTAAAATTAACCTTTAACTTGGCTCATAACTTCTTCTACAAAGTTATCTTCTTTTTTCTCGATACCTTCGCCGACTTCAAAACGTACGAATCCTTTGATTTTAGCACCTTTTGAGTCTAAGTATTTAGCAACTGTTAAGTCACCGTCTTTAACGAATGGTTGATCCATTAATACGATTTCTGATAAGAATTTACTTAAACGGCCTTCAATAATTTTATCTAAAATATTTTCAGGTTTGTTTTTATTTTTCTCATCGTTTAATAGTTGTTCTTTTAAGATTGTTTTTTCGTGTTCTACTTCTGAAGCAGGAACTTCTTCTTCAGTCATGTAACGTGGGTTAATAGCAGCAACGTGCATTGCGATGTCTTTTGCAACTTCTTCGCTACCTTCAACAACTGTTAATACAGCGATACGTCCGCCCATGTGTAAGTAAGGACCGAATGCTTCGTTATCTTCTTTTTTCACGATTTCGAAACGACGGAATTGGATTTTTTCACCAATAACTTGTGTAGCTTCGATAAATTTGTGTTCTAAGCTTTGGCCTTCTACTTCGATTGCTAAAGCTTCTTCCATTGATGCAGGTTGTTTTTCATGCATTAATTTAGCTGTATCTTTAACTAAATCTTGGAATTGTTTGTTTTGTGCTACGAAGTCTGTTTCTGAGTTGATTTCTACAACAGCTGCAGTATTACCTTCAACATATACACATGCTAAACCTTCAGCAGCGATACGATCACTCTTCTTAGCAGCTTTAGCCATACCTTTTTCACGTAAAATATCAACAGCTTTTTCGAAATCACCATCAGCTTCAACTAAAGCTTTTTTGGCATCCATCATACCTACGCCTGTTGATTCGCGTAATTCTTTTACCATAGCAGCAGTTACATTTGCCATTATGTCTACCTCCTATATTTTTATCTTCTATCTTATAGTTTACCTTTTAAAAAAAAGCTGTCAAGGTTGACCATGACAGCTTTTTAGCATATCAAAAAATTATTCGTTGTCGCCTTCAACAACTTCAACAATTTCTTCGATTGAGTCTGCGTTTTCTGCTGTTTCAGCAACAACAGCTTCTTCAGATTCACCTTGACGTGCTTCGATGAAAGCATCTGCCATTTTTGCTGTAATTAATTTAACTGCACGAATTGCGTCGTCGTTTGATGGAATTACAACATCGATTTCATCTGGATCACAGTTTGTATCAACCATAGCCACAATAGGAATATTTAATTTGTGAGCTTCTTGAACAGCGATACGTTCTTTACGTGGATCTACGATGTATAATACATCAGGAATACGTGGCATATCTTCAATACCACCTAAGAATTTTTGAAGTTTTTCACGTTCTTTGATTAAACCTGCAACTTCTTTCTTAGGAAGTACTTCAAAAGTACCATCTTGTTCCATTTCATTGATTTTTTTCAAACGAGCAATACGTTTTTGAATTGTATCCCAGTTTGTTAAAGTACCACCTAACCATCGATGGTTAATGAAGTATTGACCAGCACGTGTAGCTTCTTCAGCGATAGCTTCTTGTGCTTGTTTTTTAGTACCTACGAATAATGCGATACCATCTTCTTCAGCGATACCTTTCATGTAGTTATAAGCGTCGTCTACTAAACGAACTGTTTTTTGTAAGTCGATGATATAAATACCATTACGTTCTGTAAAGATGTATTTTTTCATTTTTGGGTTCCAACGACGTGTTTGGTGACCAAAATGAACACCGGCTTCTAGTAATTGTTTCATTGAAATTACTGACATTTAATTTTCCTCCTGGTTTATTCTTCTTATGTGTTTCACTCTTGCATAGCGAACTTAACTAAGCAACCTCTACACAATCCACACATAATGTAAATTTAGGTAGATTTTTCTACTTACTCTGCTTATTATACAGAAGAACTACCTAAATGACAAGCTTTTCCTTAAGTAAGATAATACCGCTAATTTCAAAAGTATCTATCATTTAAGTATGTTTGCTTATAGGAAAAAGATTGTCCCTTACTCTAAACTATCTTTGGGATCAAAATATTTTACTTGCATTTTCAAATGATATTTTTTCCGTAATTTTGCAATGTCTGCCATCATCGGTGATTTGTGATGATCATCTAAAGCTTGTTTATTTTCCCATTCATCGATTAATAAAATTGCTTCTGGATTATCAAGTGGTTGATAATATTCATAACGTTTATTCCCAACTTGTGCCCGAATTTTTTCGACAAGTCCTGACTCTTGCATTTCTTGCGCAAATTTTTGTGCTGAACCATCTTTGCCTTGATATAAAATATTAACAACAAAACTCATATAAGATAACTTCTTTCTCAAATAAACTTTACACTTTAAATATACCAAATCAGCTTCATTTGTTCAGTACATATGTTAAAAAATCTTAAATTAGTACTAAAGACTGATTATTTGGATTATATAAGTAAAATAACCATTAAATTTTCAATAATTGTTTATATTCTTTTCTTACTTAGCCTTTTATTTTCATGTATAATTAACTTGTAAATGTTTCGAGGAGGTTTTAGATATGTTATCTAATTTTGATCATTTATTAGAAAAATACGCTAAATTAACTGTTAAAGAAGGCGTTAACATCGAAAACAGCGATACTGTTGTGATTAAAATCGCTGCTGACCAATACCAATTCGCACGTCATTTAGTTAAAGAAGCATATGCTTTAGGTGCTAAAGATGTTGTTGTTGATTGGGTAGACGATGTTATTAAAAAAGAATTTATCATGCATGCTGACAAAGATATCGTTAGATCTGTCAATGAAGCTGCTCGTTTAGCTGATGACAAATTAATCGACGAACGCGCAAGCCGAATTACGGTCTTTTCATCATCACCAGATGCTTTAGAAGGTGTTTCAAATGACCGTTTACAAGCTTACCAAAATGCTTATGACACATTTATGGGACCAATTCGTCAATATACTTCAGCAAACCGTGTCTCATGGACAATCGTTGCTGCAGCAAGTTCAAGTTGGGCACAAATTGTTTTCCCTAATGAAGAAGCTGAAAAAGCTACTGACTTACTTTGGGATGCCATTTTCAAAGCAACTCGTATTTATGAAGAAGATCCTATCCAAGCATGGGAAAAACATGATGCGACATTACACGAAAAAGCTACAATGATGAATGAAATTCAATATGATTCATTACATTACACAGCTCCAGGTACTGATTTAACAATTGGTTTACCTAAAAATCATATTTGGGCTGGTGGTAGCAGCAAAAATATCGAAAACGGCCGTAAATTTATGGCTAATATGCCAACAGAAGAAATCTTTACTGCTCCTGATTGCCGCCGTATCGATGGTTATGTATCAAGTACAAAACCTTTAAGTTATGCTGGTAACATTATTGAAGATTTCAAAATCACATTTAAAGACGGTAAAATTATCGATATTACTGCGAAAAAAGGTGAAGAAGTCTTAAAAGATTTAGTCGCAACTGATGAAGGTGCTAAATCACTAGGTGAAGTCGCACTAGTTCCACATCCATCACCAATTTCACAATCAGGTATTATTTTCTTCAATACATTATTTGACGAAAATGCTTCAAACCATTTAGCAATTGGTAACTCATATGCCTTTACAATTGAAAATGGTACAAATATGACTGATGAAGAATTATTAGCTAATGGCATGAACCGTAGTCGAGTCCACGTTGACTTTATGATTGGTTCTGGCGAAATGGATATCGATGGTATTCGTCAAGACGGTACAGTTGAACCTATTTTCCGTAATGGTGATTGGGTTTAATTTTTCCACACTAAACGAAATAAGCTATCAGCGGGGTAAACTGCTGATAGCTTTTATTATTTATGTAAACATTTTTTTCGCTGCTTTGGCTAAGACTTTTGGATTTTTTTCGTAATGATGTAATTTAGTTAGCTGACTGTCAGGAATTCCCAGGAATTTGTACACTGCAATTTGGGCTGCTCGACATGAATATTGTTCGGTAAAGACCATGTCAAATGGCATTTCGCAAAATTGACTAATAAAGGCTAAATTTTTCGAACCTTTAGGGACTACATCTGGCCTGTCGCCTTTCGCACGGACATTAAACTCTGCACTACAATAAGGCATCCATACTGGTACGACATTCACAATGCTGTCCATTATTTCCTCTTTATGTGAAATGATATTATCTTCACTTTTATCCACAGCTGCTAAATTACCTAATAACTCTAACAAACATTCTTTACCAGTTAATTCCATTGCTGTTTTACCATGAATATAATCACATTCTTTGCGTGGATACAAGAAATAACCCCAAAAGACAGTTTCATTTTCTTTTTGACTGTGGAAATGTGGTTGATGGTGAACAACAATTGACAGTAAGGGGTTACTATCTACAAAAGTATTTAACGCATTTCCTGGTTGTTGTTCAGTAATAGCTGCAATTTTATTAACCAAATAATGATTATTTGTAGTTACTGTAAAGCTCATCCATTCACTTTGATTGCGATGGTTAAAAAATTTGTCTGGATGACCAACTTGATAAAAATGTTCCGCAATTTGTTTCCACAACATCGCACTTGGTGAATATTCTTGATTTTCCACAATCGGTGTATTAAAGTCACCTAAAGAAGCCGAATCAGTAATTGAACCATTCGTATCAAAAACAAAGTCATCTTCATTAACATCGATATGTTTTTCTTCGTGTGTATGGAAATTGGTATAATTAATGCCAGTGACACAAATTTCATCACGATATTCACTATCTTTAAAATCGAGACTTGTTACTTTAACACCATCCACAAATGTTACCCCATGATCTTCTAGATATTTACGAATCGGTAAAATGATACTTTCATACTGATTGTAAGGTGTGCGGGTTACTCCTTCTAATGTTTCGATGCGTGTAAATTCTAAAATCATCCGATTCATATAACGACGCAACTCCATCACTGAATTATTACGCTTAAAGGCAAAAGTTGTCTCCCACAAATACCAAAAATTAGTCTCAAAAATATGTGGACTACTGGCAAACCACTGTTCGATACTAATATTATTAAGTTCCGCTTCTTTACTTTCAGGTAAAAACATTAATTTAGTCAATAAATAACGATCTTTGTTATTAAACTGCATTTTGCTGTAATTATTAGCGTTATCTTTGTTTCTGACTCCTTCTATCCGGTCTAACAAACGACCAACATCATGTGTCCGGTGATTGCTATCAAACTGCATAATATCATCTTTGACCGTTTGTCCAGGATGATCAAGCGAAGGAATACTACTTAAAATATCCCATAAATTTTCATAAGTAGGAGCGTTTAACATCCGCCCACCACGAGCTAAATAGCCGACTTGTTTACTTAAATCGACAGTTTCATATTCATGCATATAGTCTTTAACAGGCATCCCATCATTAGCTCCATGTGTATCAAGACCAAACATTGTAATTTGGTGTCCATCCCAATGACCATCTCGAATCAAATAAACAGCAGCAGCTAAATTACCAAGTCCCATTCCAATCATATAAGCTTTTTGCATTATGCTCATCTCCTGTAATATTTTACTCTGACTCACTTTTATCATAACTCGTTCTTCGTCTTTGAGGTGCTACAAACTTTTTTCCTAAACAAATTTGCACCATAAAAGCACCACTGAAAAGTGATGCTTTGAGTTCTTTTTCGGTCCGTAAAAGTATCTTTTACAAGTTATTATGAACGGAAATTATAATACAAAAAATCCCAAATCTGAGACTTTTTATCTCACATTTGGGATTTGTCTTTTGAGCATTAGCCGACTGATCCTTCCATCTCATAAGCTATCAGACGATTTAATTCCACAGCATATTCCATTGGTAATTCTTTTGTAAATGGTTCGATGAAGCCCATGACAATCATTCGTGTAGCCTCTTCTTCATCTAAACCTCGACTCATTAAATAAAATAATTGTTCTTCCGAAATTTTTGATACTTTGGCTTCATGTTCTAATTTAACATCTTCACATTTGATTTCATTAAATGGTAATGTATCACTTGTTGATTTATCATCCATCAAAATCGTATCGCACTCAATATGTGAGCTTGATCCTTTACCATGTTGGCCAAATGTGACTTGTCCACGGTAGTTAACTTTACCGCCACCTTTTGCGATTGATTTAGAAATAATCGTACTTGAAGTATTTGGTGCTAAATGAATCATTTTCGCCCCTGTATCTTGAATTTGTCCTTCATTAGCCATCGCAATAGATAACATTGTTCCTTTAGCATGTTCACCTTTTAAAATAACTGAAGGATACTTCATTGTTGTTTTAGCACCTAGATTACCATCAACCCATTCGACAGTTGCGCCTTCATCAGCCTGAGCACGTTTAGTCACTAAGTTGTATACATTTGATGACCAGTTTTGAATGGTACTATAACGCATATGTCCATCTTTATGCGTAAAAATTTCTACTACAGCAGCATGTAAACTATCTTTCGAATAAGTCGGTGCGGTACAACCTTCGACATAATGAATGCTGGCACCTTCATCAACGATAATTAATGTTCGTTCAAACTGACCTGTTGCTTCAGCATTAATACGGAAATATGTTTGCAGCGGAATATCCACTTGTACTCCTTTTGGTACATAAATGAATGTTCCTCCTGACCATACTGCAGCGTTTAATGCTGCTAATTTGTTATCTGTGGCTGGTACTAATTGTCCAAAATATTTTTTAAATAACTCTGGATATTCTTTTAAAGCACTATCCGTATCAGTAAAAATAATACCTAATTTTTCAAATTCTGATTTCATGTTATGATATACGACTTCTGATTCGTACTGGGCAGCCGCACCGGCTAAATAAGCACGCTCGGCTTCTGGAATACCTAAACGGTCAAATGTTTCTTTAATTTTGTCAGGTACATCTTCCCAGTCACGCACAGGACGATCACTAGCTTTTTGATAGTACTTAATTTTATCAAAATTAATTTCCGATAAATCAGGACCCCATGAAGGCATTGGCATCTCATTAAAAATTTTCAAAGCTTCTAAACGATAATTTAACATCCATTCTGGCTCGCCTTTTTCTTTAGACATTTGATAAATAACATCTTCTGTCAGACCTTCACCAGTTGAAAAAATAGGTGTTACATCATCATGGAAACCATATTTATATTCTCCAAGTTCTGGTACTTTACTCATTAGCTTCCTCCTCTAACTTATGTTGTTGCTGCACTAAACTTGTCTTATCTTCGCTATCTAATGCTTGCTCTAAAGCTTTCCAAGCTAAAGTCGCACATTTTATACGAGCGGGAAACTTCGCCACACCTTGCAAAACAGCTACTTCTTCTAGCGCTTCATCTAATTCTACATCTTCCCCTTGAACAAGGTGTAAAAATTGTTCAATCATTTTTTGTGCTGTTTGGACATCTTGTCCAATAATTGCATCGCACATCATACTTGCACTTGCTGTACTAATTGAACAGCCATGCCCTGTAAATTTAGCATCTGTTACTTTTTGTAAATGATCATCAAGTTGAATTTGCAATTTAATGACATCACCACAAGTTGGGTTATTTAACTCAATTTCATTATTTTTGATAGCTAGACTACCGTAATGATGAGGATGTTTTGAATGATCTAAAATTACTTGTCGATATAATTGATCAAGTTTAGATAAAGCCATCTTTAAAATACTCCCTTACTTTTATCAATGTGTCTACAAAGCGGTCAGCTTCTTCTTTTGTGTTATACAAATAAAAACTTGCTCTCGCCATTGAGGGAACATCATAATGACGCATTAATGGTTGTGCACAGTGATGTCCTGCTCGAATAGCAATTCCTTCCATATCAAGAGCTGTGGCCAAATCATGCGGATGAACATCAGCCAAATTGAAAGAAATCACTCCAGTATGATCAGTTGGTCGGTGCGGACCATAAACAGTTATACCATCTATAGCTAAAAGTTTTGGTAAAACATAATCAACTAACTCTTGTTCATGTTGATGAATATTCGTAAAACCTAATTGATTTAAATAATCAATAGCTGCTCCTAAAGCTATTCCACCTGCAATATTTGGTGTTCCTGCTTCAAATTTCCAAGGTAATTCGGTCCAAGTACTTTTATCTTGATAAACAAAATCAATCATTTCGCCACCAAATTCAACAGGATCCATCGCTTGTAAATGTTCTTCTTTAGCATAAAGGACACCAATACCAGTCGGTGCGCACATCTTATGGCCACTAAAAACATAAAAATCACAGTCTAAGGCTTGTACATCAACTGGCATATGTGGTACTGCTTGTGCCCCATCGACTACCATTATCGCACCATGCTTATGTGCTAATTTTGTAATTTCCGCAATAGGATTTTCCGTGCCTAAAACGTTCGAAACATGAGCTAACGCTATAATCTTTGTTTTATCATTAATTTTAGTTGTTAAATCTTGTAAATCTAAATAGCCATCTGAGGTAATGGCTACATATCGTAATTTGGCGCCGACTTTTTGTGCTAGCTGTTGCCAAGGCACAATATTAGCATGATGCTCCATTAGTGACAAAATAATCTCATCACCAGCTTGCAAAAATTTTTCGCCAAACCCACGAGCAATCCAATTTAAACTAGTTGTTGCGCCACGAGTAAAAATAATTTCTTTCGTACTTTGAGCATTAAGTAAATGTTGAACTTTAGCTCGTGCTTCCTCATATTGGCGTGTAGCCCGTTCCGCTAATGTATGCACTCCACGGTGGACATTGGCATTATCAAATTGATAATATTCATCAATTTTAGCAATAACTTGCTTTGGTTTTTGCGTTGTAGCTGCATTATCTAAATAAATTAATGGTTCATCATTAACTTCTTGAGCTAATGCTGGAAAATCTTGCCGCACTTTGAAAACATCATACATCTTAATCAAGCGCCCTTTCTAAATGGACAAATAATTCATCTTGAATTTTTTTATTAGGCATTGCCTTTAATACTGGGCTTAAAAAGGCATATGTTTGCAAGCGAATTACTTGTTCTTCTGATAAACCACGACTCATTAAGTAAAATAATGTTTCCACATCAAGTTGACCTACACTAGCTGCGTGCGAAGCGACAACGTCATCATGGTCAATCAATAACATTGGATTAGCATCGCCACGTCCTGTCGCCGTCATCATCATTAAGCGACTTTCTTGTGTCGTTTTGGCTTGCGTGCTTTTTGGATAAATATGCCCAATCCCATTGAAGCGTAAATCACCATTTTGTAATACAACACCCCGTTGCATAATGTCACCAGTCGAGTATTTACCATAATGGTTAACTTTTGTATCAATTAACTGCTGATCATCGTTCGTCGAAATAGCAATAATATGTTGATTTGCTGATGAACCATCACCGCTTAATTCGATATCAAAATCAGCAAAAATATGTCCATGATTAAGCTCGGCAAAAGCATAATCCACCGTAGCATCTTTTTCTACTTCACTTTTACGCTCGATAAATAAGTCCATGTTATCAGCACTTTCATCAATAGCTGAATAACGAATATTAGCGCCTTCTTTGGCAATAATTTCGACAATTAAATTACCACTACGCCGATGTTCTGATGTTTGAGCTGATGTTAAATGTTCGATATAAGTTAATTGACTATTTTTTTCTGCTACGATTAAGACATGTTTACTAAATGTACTTGTCGCCGTTTTATTTTGCATAAATAAAGCTTCCAGCGGCTCATCAATGACAACATTTTCTGGAATATAAATAAATACACCACTCGTCAAAAAGGCAGAATGAAAGGCTGTTACTTTATTATCTGGTTTAACAACTGACATAAAATATTTTTCAACAAGCTCACTATGCTCATTAAAAGCTGTCATCAAATCTGTACAAATAACACCTTGCTCTAAATAACGCATTGGTACTTGTTCAATAATTGTTTGCTCTTCTTCTTGAACAATTAACATTTGATCATTTTTTTCTACAAAATTATAAACATTACCAGCTTCCATAAAATATGGTGTTACATCTAAATTAAACAAATCTAGATGATTAATAGGCATTTTTTCATATTTAGGCATAGCTAATGTTTCATATTGTTTTACTGCTGTTAGACGTTGTTCAAGTCGCCATGTTGGTTCGCCAAAACGTAGTGATAAATCTTCACACATTTGTAGTTTATTATATTTTTCTGACATTGATTAAACACCTACACTTCTTCATCTACAATTTCAATGTTTAATTCATTAGCAATGCTTGTATAACCTTCTTTTTCGACTTGCATCGCTAATGTTTTGTCTCCTGTCTTCACGATACGTCCGTCCATCATAATATGGACAATATCTGGTTCGATATAATTTAATAGACGTTGATAGTGCGTAATCATTAATGCACCAAAGTTTTCACCGCGCATCGCATTAACACCACGTGCTACTACTTTTAACGCATCAATATCTAAACCTGAATCGATTTCATCTAAAATACCAAAAGTTGGCTCTAACATCATCATTTGTAAAATTTCGTTACGTTTTTTCTCACCACCAGAAAAACCTTCATTTAAATAACGTTCTGCCATATCTTCTTTCATATTTAGCAGTTCCATTTTAGCATCTAATTGTTTTAAAAACGGAATGACGCCTAGTTGATCATCTTCTGGACGACGTGCATTAATCGCTGAGCGAATAAATTCGGCATTTGTAATTCCTGCTACTTCACTTGGATATTGCATCGCTAAAAATAACCCTTTACGTGCGCGTTCATCAGTCTCCATTGCTAAGACGTCTTCACCATCTAATAAAATTTCGCCTTCTGTAACTTCATAATTTGGATGCCCCATAATAGCAGCTGATAAAGTTGACTTACCAGTACCATTTGGTCCCATAATTGCGTGAATCTCGCCAGTATTCATTACAAGGTCGACACCTTTTAAAATTTCTTTATTATCAACGGAAACATGTAAATTTTTGATTTCTAATTTCGCCATGTGTCCTATCCTTCCTAAAATTATTGCTTTTTTAAGTTATTTTACTTTAATCGCCATTTTAAAGCAAAACTAACGCTTTAAAACAACTATTTATTTTAAAATTTGAGCTCTTCCTGTTTGATAATCAATTTTTAAATTTTGGTCAGTATTTGGTAATTTAACAACACCGACTTTCCCTTGATACTCAACGTAGGGAGAACTAATCTTAATTTGTTTTTCTTGCCCCTTTTTGTTAAAAGCTACAAAGCTTAAACGAACACCTCGAGCCATTAACTCACGGCTTTTATAAAGTGGGGTTACTTGATAATCGACCGTATCATTAGGATGCGTATCTAAATAATTCCGAATTTGATATTCATAATAAAGCATACCTTTTTTGTTTTCGGGATTAATTGTACTATTTGCGCCAGCATTTAAATATCGCGTCATCGTAATTAAATTACGCTTTTCATCATTTAAACCACTAAATTGATAGCCAATTAAATGACCACGATTATATGCCCAATAATACTTACCATCTTTATCTTTAACTTTATAATTATGCCAACCACTTGGATTATAATAAAGTCGTTCACTTCGCTTTTGGCGTGGCAAATCAGCCTTTTTTAATTGGATATGCGCATCAACTGCTCGGCCATATTGATCAGTCTCAGCTAAGATTAATTGCTTGTGCCCTGTATATTGTAAAGGTTGAGCTGCTATATTGGTTGTTCCTTCAACTTGTAAATCAGCTTGTTTACAACCTGCTACAAAGAAAAAAAGTGGCATTAAACAAATAATTAATTTCGAAAATGTTTTCCGCACCTTCTTGCCTTCCCCTTTCTTTATATTAATTTTTATTTTAGCACATCATCATATTAAGATATGGAAAAATTACTAATGCTTTCATTAAATAATAAACACTTTCTAAAATAAAAAAACTTCATTTTGACTTATTTCATCAAAATGAAGTTAAAAAAAATAATTAAGCCATTGGATCCCATAAATCCAAATGAACTGGTTCTGTTTCTAAAATATTTAATAAATCTTGTGATAAATATTTTTTATGAATAACTGATTCATAAACATATTCATCAAACCATTCATCATCCATCACAAAATAACCTTGGGCACCAATCTTATCGCCCCAACTATTTTCCACTTTCCAACGATTTGGTTGATTGTCTACTAAATTAACCCCTGTAAAGACCATTGCATGTGATACACATGCTTCATGGTATTTTAATCGATCCGCTTTATTGAAATTCATATCAATATCAAATAAATCAGCGTAATCGTATAACTCACTAGCTAGTAAGCCTTCTTTACGATTCATTTGTTGTAATACATCACAACCAAACCATGTTGCTGTTCCGTCTAACAATTGTTTTAATGTTAATTTTTTAAATGTTTCTAAATCGACATTTAAGAAGCTTACAGTCATTGCTCCGTCTACAATGTTATCTTCGTCAGGCATCGCATAATATGTTTGATATGGTCGATCTGGAGCATTAGCTAGCACTACATAATCTTCAATATTTTGGCGTGTATATTTTTGATAAAATTCTTGCGGTGTTAAATCATATTCTTTATGGAAATTGTCATCTTTATCACGGTACTCTAAATCAAATTTATTGACTGGTTCACCAAAAGCATAAACACACATCCGGTAAACTTCTTCCATACATTGCTGTTTCATATTTTGGATTTCTTCATCTGTAGCGCATGATCGAACAGCTTCACGTAATTTTTTCGCATCTAAACGTAATTTAGTACCCATCACTTGTTCAAACTCAGCCGTATTATTACTTACAACTGTTTCAGGCATCGCATATTTAGGTACTAAGCCATATTTTTTAATTAATGACACAGCATTAGCCCATTGACCACCATCTTCATCTGGGGCTTTCATTAGCATTTCGATACGACGATCACCATCTTCGACTTGAGCTGTTTGAATCATTAAAGTTAAAAAAGTATTAGCTTTTTCGACACGATCCCAAAATGATAAATAATTTTGTGAAAACTCAAAATCTTTAACATGATAATCTTGTTCAAATTCATAACGTAATGTATTTAAGGCTGCAAAAAGCCAGCAACGACCACTTTTTTTCTGAGCTGTAACTTTTCCTGTTTTTAATTCGTAAGAAAAAGTTGGATGTAATTTTGCTTTTAATTCACTTTCTTCACTAGCATTATTAATCCCATTATTCATTACTGCACGACGCAGCGCTCCGTTATGATCATGTTTTGTTAAACTAGTTTGATATTGTTTTATTAAGTCATTTGTTATTTTTCCCATAATAAAGACTCCTTTCAAAAATATTATAACAAATCTCATAAATGTCGCGCTGTTTTGCGCTTCATCTTAGCAAAATTGTATAAAAAAAAACCAAATTTTGAACATTTTTCATGTCCAAAATTTGGCTTTCATATCAAACAGTGAATCTCTTTAACATTACGCTTTGAAATGACGTAAACGTAAAGCATTTAAAACTACACAGACTGAACTTAAACTCATGGCTGCACCAGCAATCATTGGATTTAATAATGGACCGCCGAATAAATATAAAATACCCATCGCAACTGGAATACCTAATACATTGTATGCAAAAGCCCAGAATAAGTTTTCTTTAATATTTTTCATTGTTGCTCGACTTAAACGAATAGCTGTGACTACATCTTCAATGTCACTGTTCATTAAAACAATATCTGCTGATTCAATTGCAATATCCGTTCCTGAACCAATCGCAATACCTACGTCAGCTTGAGCTAAGGCTGGAGCATCATTGATACCATCACCAACCATTGCGACATAGCCTTGTGTTTGTTCTTGTAACTCTTTAACTTTACTTGATTTACCTTCAGGTACAACTTCGCTTAATACATGTGTGATACCTAATTGTTTGGCGATAGCACTAGCTGTTCGTTTGTTATCACCTGTAACCATAACAACATCGATACCCATTTTTTGTAATTGTTCAACTGCTTGTTTACTTGTTTCTTTAATTGTATCAGCCACGGCTACTACACCAATGATATGTTGTAAATCAGCAAAGAACATTGGCGTTTTACCTTCATTAGCTAATGTGTGACTTTGTTCTTCTAAGGCAGCATCAACTTTCAATCCTTGTTGTTCCATTAAAGCTTGATTACCGAAGAAATACGTATGATTTTCAATATCAGCTTGGATACCAAAACCTGATAAAGCTTGGAAGTTTGTAATTGGGTCAAGTGGTTTATCTGTTTCCACTTGATAATCCATAATAGCTTTGGCTAGTGGATGTTCACTTTGATTTTCCATAGCTTTAATTAATAACATCATTTGATCTTTTGTATAATTATCATTTGCTACAATGACATCTGTCACAACTGGTTTACCTGTTGTTAATGTACCCGTTTTATCAAAAATAATTGTTTGAATTTGTTTAGCTTTTTCTAAAGCATCACCATTTTTAATCAAAATACCATTTTCAGCACCTTTACCAGTACCGACCATGATAGCTGTAGGAGTAGCTAACCCTAAGGCACATGGACAAGCAATAACTAAAACTGAAATCAAAATCGTCATTGAAAAGCCCCATGATTCATGACCAAAAATTTTCCAAGCTAAAAAAGAAACAACGGCAATAGCCATAACTGTTGGTACGAAAATACCTGCAACACGGTCAGCAATTTTTGCAATTGGTGCTTTACTATCTTGTGCTTCTTCTACTAAACGCACCATTTGCGCAAGCATTGTATCATCGCCGACTTTAGTAACTTTTATTAAAATTGAACCATTTTGGTTAACACTACCACCAACAACATTGTCACCAACTGTTTTTTCTACTGGTAAACTTTCACCTGTAATCATTGATTCGTCAATATTAGTCCCACCGTCGATAACTTGACCATCAATCGGTACTTTTGCCCCTGGTTTAACTTGAACAATATCGCCAACTTTTAAATCTTTAACTGGTACTTCAACAAATTGATCCCCTTGTTTGACAAATGCCATTTTTGGTACTAAATTTAAAAGTTTTGAAATCGCATCGCCTGTTTTACCTGTTGATAATGCTTCGAAATAATTACCTAATGTAATTAAAACTAAAATCATTGCTGACGCTTCATAGTATAAATTATGTGCTTGGCTCATATCTCCCATCATTAATAGACCTGTATTCCAAGCACTATATAAAAACGCCACCCCTGTACCTAATGCAACAAGTGAGTCCATATTTGGATGTCCAACTGCTAAAGCTTTAAAACCACGATTATAAAAATCACGATTAATAATTAAGACTGGTAACGCTAAGAAAAACTCAACCCAAGCCATAACAAGTGGATGACTATGCGCTGAAATAATTTCTGGTACTGGTAGTCCAATCATTGGTCCCATTGCAATATAAAGTAAAGGAACCATAAAAATTAATGAATAAACAAATTTGTTCCATGTATTTTTAATTTGTTCAGCTTTATTTTCGGCCCGTTCTTTATGTTCTTCTGCTACATCAACTTGTGCTGATTGATCCATTAAAGTTGCTTTATAACCTGATTTCTTAACTGTTTCTTCGATCTCTTGCGGATTAACAGCATTAGCATCATATGTGATGGTTAATGTTTCTTTTGGAAAGTTAACATTACTAATTTTGACACCTTTTAAATTAGCAGTCGCTTTTTCGATTGTCGTCGCACATGAAGCACAACTCATACCTTCAATTTGAAATTGCTTTGTTTGTTCCTCATCAGCTAATTTATAACCTGCCTTTTTGACAGTATCTGCAATTTCATCCATAGTAACTTCATTACTATCATAATCTACTGTCATTTTATCCGTAGCAAAACTCACTTGACTTACTTTCACGCCTTTTAAATTACCGACTGCTTTTTCGATTGTTGTCGCACATGAAGCACAACTCATGCCTTCAACTGTTACAACTTTTTTTACCATTTATATCATCTCCTTATGATGGTTAACAGAACACGAACATTGGCCATAACTACACTTGCATTTAATGTCATCTACAACTTTATGATTGGCTAAGAGCTGAGTTAAATCATCTTTTGCTTGTTGATCAAGTTCAATATTTTGCAGTAAATTAGCTACAATTGCAGGTTTTTTCTTATTACAAATAAAATTAAAAATATCATTTAAAACGAGCAAATCATAATCTGACTCTGCAATATTAGCAAAATAAATGTATTTCTTTCCTTCTTTTTTAGTCGTTAGTACTCCTTTTTGGACTAGTCGACTAAGTAAAGTTTTTACGGTCGTTAATTTCCAATTATTTTTTTTATTTACATATTGAAAAACTTCTTGACTTGTCACACCGTTGTGCGCCCACACAACACGCATGACTTCCCATTCAGAACTACTAATCATTTATCTCACCTCTTACCGACTACATTTGTAATCTTTACATTTTCATTGTATGCCTCCTTACTTAACTTGTCAACTATCTAGTCTGGGAAAAATCATTTTTTGAAACTTGTCAACATATTTCCTGATTTCTTTATTTTTTATTAATGTCTAACTATTATTTTAAAGTAAATTAACAAAAAATAGCACATTCATATTCTTTTTGATATAATTTTGTTTGTAGAGAGATTATATAAGGGAGGACACCAATGTCTGCGATAACATTTTTAATTGATTTTATTATGAATATTGACCAACACTTAGTAGAAATTGTGAAACAGTTTGGTTCTATGACATATGTTATTGTATTTTTAATTATTTTTGTTGAAACAGGAGCCGTGATTTTACCGTTCTTACCAGGGGATTCACTGCTATTTGCAGCTAGTGCCTTAGCTGCTAACCCAGACTATAATTTAAGTCCTTGGGCTTTCCCAATTTTATTCTTTATCGCTGCGGTTGCCGGTGATTCGTTGAATTTCTGGATCGGCCGTAATTCTGAACGAATTTTATCAAAATATAAGTGGTTCAGTCGCTTTATTAGTGAAGAGAGCCTCGAAAAAGGACGCGAATTTTTCGAAAGTAAAGGTAGTATGGCAATTATTTTAGCACGTTTTATGCCAATTATTCGTACATTTGTACCATTTGTAGCAGCAAGTACAAACTATCCATATAAACAATTCGTACGTTACAATGTTTTTGCAGCCTTTATTTGGGTAACAATTTGTTGTGCAGCTGGACACTTCTTCGGAAATATCCCAGTTGTTCAAGAACACTTCTCAATGATTATTTTAGGTATCATTGGCGTTTCATTGATTCCTGCGATTGTTGGTTTTATTAAAGCCAAATGGGGCTCAAATAATAAGGAAACAGCATAAAAAAATAACTGAGTATTTCCAAATACTCAGTTATTTTTTTACAATCTAAACAAAACAATCCCTGTCGCTACTGCTACATTTAAACTTTCAGCTTGACCTGGCATCGGAATAAAAATATTTTGAGTCTGTTTTAAAATATCTTCACTTACACCATTACCTTCATTACCCATAATAACCATCATTTTCTGGGCTACTTCAACTTCGCGATAGTCAATTGTCTGATCACCTAGTGATGTTGCTAAAAGTTGGACTTTTTCTTGCACTAATTGTGGCAATAAAGTCGTAAAATCAACTTGATAAATTGGGATATGATATTGACTACCTTGCATCGATCTTAAAACTTTAGCATTATAAATATCGACCGTCCCTTTATTTAAAAAGACTGCGTCATAACCTGCTGCATCAGCAGTCCGAATCATTGTCCCTAAGTTACCGGGATCTTGAACTTTATCAATACCTAATAATTTATAATTTGCTTGTTCAAAAGAAAATGGTTGGACTTTCAATTCATTTACAATAGCTAAAATACCTTGAGGTGTAACTGTCTCAGTTATCTCTTGCATAATATCGGATGTGACACATTCAGCATGACTTGCGATATTTTTTGCAACCCAATCTGCTTTATCTTCTGTATATAACACCATTTGAATTTCAGCTTGAGCTGCTAGTGCTTCCGCTACTAAATGTTCACCTTCTAAAATAAATTGCTGTAATTTTTTACGTTTTTTTGGTTGTTTCAATTGTTTAGCTAATTTAACCCATTTATTTTGCATCGAAGTAATCACTGGCCGTCCTCCTTTACTTGCCATTATAGCTTATTTTGAAGTTTTAAAGCAAAATATATTATAATAATTTTTAAGGAAGTGATAAAGATGAAAACTATTCAAATTACAGTTACAGGGCGTGTCCAAGGCGTTGGTTTTCGCTATGTAACTAAAAGTATTGCAGATCGCCTAAACTTAACTGGAACCGTCCATAATAATGATGATGGTTCTGTTACTGCTGTGGCTACTGGTGATGAAGATACTTTACAAGCTTTTATTCAACAAGTCATCAATAATCCCTCGCCAACATCAAAAGTCAGTAATTATCAAATTGTGGATTTACCATTAACTTCATTTAATAAATTTCAAATTATTTAACAAACATTGTCAAAGCCTACAAAGTAAAGTATAGTAGTAGTGATATAATATTTTGTACAAAGGAAGTTTAGCATGAAATTAAATAAAAAAATTAGTCTTTCAGCTAGTCTATTACTACTACTTATTACTTTATCTGGTTGTGTCCAGACATATAAATCAGGACCAAAAGCTGGTCAACCGACTGGTGAGGGGATTATTTATAATTTATTAGTAGAGCCGATGAGTAAGGCCGTGCAATTTTTTGCTCATAACATGAATTTAGGTTATGGTGTTGCGATTATTGCGATTACATTAATTGTTCGTTTACTAATTTTACCACTAGGGTTAAGTTCATCGAAAAAAATGATGATTCAACAACAAAAAATGAGTCGCATCCAACCAGAAATGAATAAAATTCGTGAAAAGCTAAAAACAGCTCAATCACAAGAAGAACAAATGCAATTAAATATGGCAATGACACAATTAATGCGCAACAATGACATTAGTATGTTTGGTGGAATGGGATGCTTACCATTACTATTACAAATGCCAATCTTCACTGCGCTATTTTATGCGGCTCGTTACACACCTGGTATTAACGAAGCTCATTTTTTAGGCATGAGTTTAGGTAATCCAAACTTCTTGCTAACTATTTTAGCAGCAGGTAGTTATTTATTACAAGGTTACTTAAGTTCATTAAGTGTACCAAAAGAACAACGTAAGCAAATGCAAATTACTTTAATTATGTCACCATTAATGATTTTCTTCATGTCAATTAACTCTCCTGCAGGAGTTACTTTATATTGGGTAATCGGTGGTATTATTAGCTGCTTACAAGTTTTACTAACAAACTTCTACCATAAACCAAAAATTGAACGTGAGCTAGACGAATACTTCAAAGAACATCCAATTAATACAAATATTAACCTTGAAGAAATGAAAGAAGCTAAACCAGCTACAGAAACTGTAGAACATCCAGTAACACCACGTGAAGATGATCTAAATTATAAAGCACGTCGCAATGCTGGTAAGCAAAATCGTCGTTAATACAGCAAAAAAGCATAAGCCGAAAAAAGAACCCCTTATTTCAGGGGTTCTTTTTTTCAGCTTATACTTTTTGCATTATTCTTTTTTCGCAATGGGAATCTCGACTTTAAACACTGTTCCTTGCCCTAAAGTACTTTCGACATTCATGTCGCCTTTATAAATCTCAATTAATTTTTGGGCAATAGCTAAACCTAAACCATTACCACCTTTTTCGCGACTCCGAGCTTTATCAACGCGATAAAACCGATCAAAAATTTTCTTCAAGTCTTCTTCAGAAATACCTTCCCCAAAGTCTTGGACTCCTATTTCCAAATTATATACATTTGATGATAACGAAATATTAATCACTTTTTGATTATCTTTTGAATATTTAACAGCATTATCAAGCAAAATAATTAATAATTGTTCTAAGTGATTACGATAAATGGCTACTTCAATTTCTTCATGTAAATCATCATCAAAAATGAAAATAAAATCTGAGTGCAGCATTTTAAAATTATTGACTACTTGCGTCACAACTTCTTTAGCTTTCGAAGTTTCATGATAATGTGTAATTTCTGATTGTTCAATGCGTGATAATTCCAACATTTCTTGAATTAAAGACTTCATTCGTTCAATTTCTTGCACTGAAGCTTTAATCGATTCGTCTAATACTTCTGGATCATCTTTACCCCAACGTTTTAACAAATTCAAATGACCTTCAATAATCGCCACAGGTGTTCTCAATTCGTGTGAAACATCAGATACAAATTGATCTTGTTGTTCGATATAACGTTGCATTTGATCCAGCATACGATTAAATAACATTGTCAATGATTTAATTTCGTCATTAGCTTTTGGTAATTTTGCTCGTTTATTTGTTAATGGGTTTTCTTTAATATCTTCAATTGTTTCGGATAAATTTTTCAGAGGATTAATAAAATACCTAGAAATAATAATTTCAAAAATCCAAACTAATACAATCCAAACAATCATAAAGATAAATAAATGCCCAAAAATTTCTTTACGAATTTCGTATAAATTGGTTAGCTCATAAAAAACTTGGACGTACCCTATCGTTTCGCCTGTTTCACTAGAAATAACAGGTCTACCACCAACATAGCCGGTCGTACTATGGACATCTTTTAATTTGGGACTTTGAACAATGGGCTGGGTCGACATTATTTTATGCTTACGCTGATTTTTAAAAATTAATTGCTGATTTTGATTATAAATATAAACATAAGCTTCGCGCTGAGCTAAATTAGCAATTAAAAATTCATCATCTTCTTTTTTATCTTTTGGAATGACCGCGCTAAATAACTCATTGACTGATTTGGCAGTCAATGGTTGATTCAGTTTAGCTAAATGATCATCCAAATCATTTAAAGTCGCTTCCATTCGCTCGCGACCTTCTTTTATCATTAAATCAGAAGTATTTTTATAAAATAAAACTGCAAATAAGAAAAACGTGACTAAAATAAAAATGGACATAATAATTGTCCATTTTGTTCTTAAAGATAAACCACGTTTTCGTTTTAATTGACTCACTTTTAGTTAGTCCGCATAACGTATCCTGTACCACGAATTGTTTGAATGTAGCTTTCTTCACCAGGAACGTCAATTTTATTACGTAGATAACGAATATATACATCTACGACATTTGTTTCTACTTCTGATTCATAGCCCCAAACTTTATTTAATAATACATCACGAGCTAAAACAACGTTAACATTTTCAATTAACGCTAATAATAATTCATATTCACGTTTAGTTAAATCAATAATTTGATTACCACGACGTACAATACGATTTTCTTTTTCGACTGATAAATCACGGTATGTTAATGTTGTTTGTTTTAATTTACTATTGTCGTTTTCAATATCAATACGGCGAAGTAATGCCCGTAAGCGAGCTAATAATTCTTCGATTGCAAATGGTTTAACGATATAATCATCAGCACCATGATCAAGCCCTGCCACTCGATCGATAACTGAATCACGTGCAGTCATCATAATAATTGGTGTATCCTTAACTTGACGAATACGACGGCAAACTTCTAGACCGTTTAATTCTGGTAGCATTAAATCAAGTAAAATAGCATCCCAATCCTCCGATAAAGCTGCTTCAAGACCTGTACGACCATTATGATGTACTTCTGCCTCATAGTCTTCATGATTTAATTCTAATTCCACAAAACGTGCCAAATTTTTCTCATCTTCAATAATTAAAATACGACTCATTGATAAAATACCTCCTTCTTTTTTCGATAAACGTCTTCATCCTTGGTATTATTATACTATTAAAATAATATAATAACAATTAAGACTATTTATTTATCCAATCATAATGGAAATGACCAGGGCGATCTTTACGTTCATATGTGTGAGCACCAAAGTAATCACGTTGTGCTTGTAATAAATTAGCTGATAAATTTGCGGTACGATATGAATCAAAATAGCTAATAGCAGCTGATAAAGTTGGTACGGCAACACCATTACTAATAGCTAAATTTAAAACATCACGTACATCTTGTTGATAACTATTAGCCACTTCTTGGAAATAATCATCATATAATAAATTAATTAATTTTGGATTTTTTTCATAGGCATTCGTAATATTTTGTAAAAATTGGGCACGAATAATACAACCCGCACGGAAAATTTTGGCAATTTCGCCTAATTGTAAATTCCAATCGTATTCATTTGATGCTGCTTGCATTTGTGCAAAGCCTTGTGCATAGCTCATAATTTTACTAAAGTATAAGGCACGACGAATTTTTTCTACCCACATTTCGATATCTGCTGTCACTTTTTGCACAGCTGGCCCATGTAATTTTTGACTCATTTCAACACGTTCTTCTTTTTTAGCAGACATATAACGTGCAAAAACAGCTTCTGTAATTACAGGTAATGGTTCTCCTAAATCAAGCGCCTGCTGACTTGTCCATTTACCAGTACCTTTACTACCGGCTTTATCCAAAATCATATCGACTAATGGTTGACCTGAACCAAAATCATCTTTAACTAATAAAATTTGGGCTGTAATGTCGATTAAATAACTATCTAACTCACCTTGATTCCAAGTTGTTAAAATTTGTGAAATTTCTTCGACTGATAAATTTAAAATATCGCGCATGATTGTATATGATTCAGCAATTAATTGCATATCACCATATTCAATTCCATTATGTACCATTTTAACATAATGACCAGCACCATTAGGACCAATATATGTGACACACGGCTCATTATCTTCAGGTGCTTTTGCAGCAATTTTTTCTAAAATATCGCGCACATTTTCATACGCTTGTCGTTGTCCCCCTGGCATTAATGATGGCCCATATAATGCCCCTTCTTCGCCGCCAGACGTACCTTGACCGATAAAATTAATACCTTTAGCTGCTAGAGCTTCTGAACGTTTAATTGTATCTTTAAAGAAAGTATTACCACCGTCGATTAAAATATCATCTTCTTCTAAATAAGGAAGTAATAAATTAATTGTATTATCAGTAGCTTCACCTGCTTTGACCATCATTAAAATTTTACGCGGTTTTTCTAAGCTTTCGATAAATTCTTGTGGATCATAATAAGCAGTTAAATTTTTATTACCATGGTCTGCCATTACTTCATCTGTCAAATCAGGCGTCCAGTTATAAATAGCTACACTATAGCCATTACGTTCTATATTTAATGCTAAATTACGTCCCATGACACCCATGCCAACAACGCCAATTTGTTGTTTGTTCATTTTGAACCTCCAAAACACGATTATATTAATTAATATTATAAAGTAAATTACTAAAAAAAACAAAAAAACCTTAAGACTCCATGGTTGTCTTAAGGTTTTTAAAATAACTTCTGAATAAGCTATTTAAAATTATTTAACTTCAAAGACTTCACGTCCATCATAATGACCGCATGATGGGCAAGCATGGTGGTTACGTTTCATTTCACCACAGTTAGAGCATTTACCCATACCTGGTGCAGTTAATTTGTAATGTGTACGACGTTTTGCTTTTTTAGCTTTTGAAGTACGACGAGCTGGTACTGCCATTTGCCTATACACCTCCTTGATAAGAATTTATAATTAAATGATATAATAACTATCATTAATTCACAATTTAATCATCGTTGTCAGCAAACAACTGTTGTAATTTTGCCAATTCTGGATTAATTTGTGTTTCTGATTTTGCTGCTTGACGTTGTTCGTACTCAGCTTCAGAAATCACTTCCCAATCATTTCCTTTCGGCATTTCATCACTTGTCATTTCATCAGATGTTAACACTTGCAAAGGAATATTTAATAAAATATAATCCTCTACAATACTATCTAGATCAATATAATCTTTATCTAACACCATAATAAAATCATCATCATCACTAGCAATACGATTTTCAAACTGCTCTTTTGTCATATAAATTTCGTCAAAAGTAAAGTTTAAATCGATTGTTGTTGGTACAAGTGTTCTTGTAGATGGTACTGTCACTTGGCATTTAACTTCCCCAACGACGATATATTCACGTGGATTAACTGTTAAATGACCTTTAACATGTACTGGTGATACATCTAATATGTCTTGATCGCGTTTTAATAAAGAATCTTTTAAATCAAGTGTTGTATCAATTGTCAGACCTGTGTCTTTAAATTTGTTTAATTCTTGAATTGACCATTTCATCTTTATCACCTCTACATAACAAAAATAATTATAATTTAGCCACCTTTATTTGTCAATGAAATTTTCTTTACACCTTCATAAATCAAACTAATGACGTCGATTTTCGCCCTCTAATTTATAATCATCAGCTAAAAAATAAATACGCTCCATAATCCGGCCTGCTTTAATTTGGTTGTTAGCTGTTTTCGTTTCCGCTAAATGTTCTGCAAGTTCAGCTAATGACAAATTAGATGTAAAACATGTCGCTAATTCCTCCTGCATCCGATATTGTAAAATAACACCTAAAACATCATCGCGCGCCCAGTCTGACAAACTTTCTGCTCCAATATCATCTAACACTAAAAACGGTACTGTTTGTAACATTGCAATTTGTTTTTGAACATAATCACCATCTTGAAAATGACTTTTTAAATCAGCAATAAAAGTAGCCACATTAATCATCGTTGATTGGACTCCTCTTTCTGCCAATTTATTAACTAAGGCACCCATTAAATATGTTTTACCGCGGCCAAAATCACCCCATAAATAGAAACCTTTAACAAAATCATGAGGTTGCTGTGTTGTTTGTTTAATGAAAGCCATCATTTTTTGAATAATATATTGGTTGTCTGGTGTAATATCAAGCTCTTGCAAACTTGCTTGCCGAATTGATTTTGGAATATTAATAAAAGCTGTAGTAGTTTGAGCATGACGTAATTGGTCTTGCACTTGCTGTTCTTTTGTTTTGACATAGCTTACTTTTAAAGTATTATAGGCCAATTCTAAAATAGGTTTATAACCTGGGACTGCTTTAGCACTACCAGTTTGTTGATAAAAATTATCTTCCGTCACAAACTCTTGTAAAATCGGTAAATTGTAACGTAAAAAATCATGAGTTAAATTATTTTTTTGCACAAATTCCTTCACTGTTTGATTAGCTAGTAGTTGTTGCATTTTCGTTTCTAACTCTGCTTGATTTGGAATTTTATATTTACTGCGTTGTAAAATATCTTGAATCGACTCCATACCATCCCTCCTTCAACTATATTTCATTTAATTCTTGTCGCAATTGATCTAATTTTTGTTTATTGACTGGTGCTTTAGTCGCTTTTTGGCTTACTTGTTTCATATCCGCTTTTGCAAGTTGTTTCGTTGGCTTTGTTTTGGTATATTGACGTCTTTTTGAATATGTATTACTTGTTTCTAATATTTTTGGTACTTGTTGCCAAACGTCAGCCATCTCAATAATATTTCGCTGTCCAAGTTGATCTAAAATACGATCAAACACTTTTTGCGGTAATTCAGGATAATTATTTTGCACTAACAAAATATAGATCACAATATTAATAACAGCAACTGGTAAGCTTGATTTTTGCATAGCATTACGAACTGTATAAAATTCAGCTGATGTTTGTTGTCCTCCAAGTTGCTCTTTAATCGACGTTAAAAAATCAATTGGTGCTGCTTGGAGTGCTACATTGAACACTTCTATTGTTTGCTGATCAATACCCGCTGCTTGCCATTTTTGCTGATTTTCTTCAATGACTTGTTTTTCAGGAGTGGCATTAGCTGAAGCTTGTGTAATTTGTTTAGTCAAATTATCTCGCGTGACCCGGCCAGTTTGCGCATCCGCTGCTTGTGTAATGAATTGGACTAAATCATCAAAAGCCAAGTTATATAATTTTTGCAATGTCATAATAGTTTCTTGCAACATCCGGACTGAGTTTGGATCAACAACTCGCGTATTTAATGCATTAACTAATACTTCAAAATTAATGTTACTTTGCTGTCTTAATTTTGGAGTTACTTTTGTCGGCTGTTTCACTACTTCGCCGTTTTCTTTTTGTAAATATTGATTTTGCCGTAGACTCATATCACTTAACTGGTATGCTGCTTGAAAATCTTTCGTAATTTCTTGATATAAGTTTGGCACTTCATCACCTAATTTAAATTTATATAATAACTCTTTATAGCGAGCCTCACCAACACGTTCTAAAAGTAAAGCACTTAAAACATCATCTTGGAAAAAAGTTGCTGCTGATACTGGTTTTTGTAGTTGATATAAAAATGAGTGATAAGTTTCTTGCCGATTTTCAAATGTTTTTAATAAACCTAAACCTTCTAATTTAATACGACAAGCAAGAAAATTACGAATATTAAAATTAAAAGTACTCAGTAATAAGCTATGTTGACGTGGGACATGCTCATCTTCACACCAAAAGAACATTAATAATGAATATGCCTCAGCTTCTAATAAGGGCTGATATAATAACGTCAAAACATCATAATCAATATATTTGGGCTGTGTTAACTTTGACACCATATATGTATCACGTGGTAAAAGAACAATTTCTTCCATTTAAATTTCCTTCTTAAGTAAATTAATTTGATCTACAACTTGCTGAAATAAATCTTCTTTCGTCTGATTATTATTTAAAATCACATCAGCATATTTGCGTTTTTCGGCTAATGGTAATTGACTATTAATACGGGCTAAAGCCTCTTGCTTTGTTAATTGATTTCTTGCCATTAATCGTTGTTGCTGAATTTCTTCATCTACCACAACAAGCCATATTTGGTCCACTAAATTTTGATAATTCATCTCAATCAATAACGGCATATCAAGAACAAGTAACTTCGTCTGATTTTGATAAAATTTAATTTGTCGTATAATTTCTTTGCGAATTTTCGGTTGCATAATGTGATCAAGTTTTACTCGAGCTTGATCATCATGAAAAATCAACTGTCCCAATTTTGCCCGATTAAGCGAACCATCCGGCAGTAACATTTTGCTACCGAAAGTATCAGTAATCTCGGTTAAAGCTTGTGATCCTATTGTAACAAGTTCACGTGCAATTAAATCAGCATCAATTACTGTGATATGTTGTTGTTGTAAAAAAGAAACCACAGTTGATTTGCCGCTAGCAATGCCCCCTGTTAATCCAATAATCATTTATTTCATTACCTGACAGTTAGGACAAAAATGCGTCCCACGTCCACCTAATTTAATTTTTTGAATCTCTGTTCCACATTTGACACAAGGTTCCCCGGCGCGCCCATAAACTTCTAAATGATTTTGATATGTTCCATTTTCCCCAAAAGCATTTTCATAACTGCGGATAGTCGTACCACGATATTTAATCGCTGTTTGTAGTGTTTGAATAATTTGGTGATGTAACTGAGTCATTTCCGTTTCGGTCAAGCTATTAGCTGCTCGTTCTGGATGGATTCCAGCTTTAAATAATACTTCATCCACATAAATATTTCCTAATCCCGTTACTAGTTTTTGTTCTAATAATAAAGGTTTAATAGGTTTACGTGCTTTTTTTAATTTGGCCATAAAAGTATCTAAAGCAAAATCTTGCGCTGTTGGTTCTGGCCCTAATTGTAAAATCGACTTACTATGTAAAGCTTCACCTTTTGGATATAAAGTCATACGGCCAAATTTACGTACATCTCGATAAGCTAAATGCTTACCACTAGCAAAATTAAAAATGACATGCGTGTGTTTATCACGATCTTCGACATGCTCTAACATTTGATATTTACCTTCCATCCGTAAATGGCTTAAAATATCGTAATCTGTCAATTCAAAAATTAAATATTTTCCTCGACGCTTAATTTGTTCGATTTTTTGTCCTTGTAATTTAATTTTAAACTCTTCCGTATCGTTCGTAATAATTTGAGGATAATAAACTAAAATTTCTGTAATTGTTTCGCCTTGAACAAGCTCCATCAAACCACGACGTACTGTTTCGACTTCTGGTAATTCTGGCATAATTTGCTCCCTCCTTATTTAGCATCGAACCATGAAACACCAGCTGAACTATCAGTTACTAGTGGCACTGCTAATTCGACTGCGTGGTTCATAACTTCCTCGACTAATTGTTGTAATTTATCTTTATCTTCTTTAGCGACTTCAAAAATCACTTCATCGTGTACTTGTAATAGTAAATTAGCTCGAATATACGTTTCTTGTAATTTTTTCGTCATTTTAATCATTGCGATTTTCAAAATATCAGCTGCACTACCTTGAATTGGACTATTAATTGCTGTTCGTTCTGCAAAACTTCGGATATTAAATTGTCGAGCATTTATATCTGGTAAATAGCGACGACGGTTAAATAATGTTTCTACATAGCCTTGCTTTTTCGCCAGTTCGACAATATTAGTCATATATTTTTTGACACCTGCATATCGCTCTAAATACGTTTCGATAAACTGTTTTGCCTCTTTACGACTAATCCCCAAATTTTCACTTAAGCCATAATCACTAATCCCATAGACTACTCCAAAATTCACCGCCTTAGCTTGACGCCGCATATTACTTGTTACTTCTGCTTCAGGATCTAGATTAAAAATATAACGTGCTGTTAAATCATGAATATCTTCGTTATTTTTAAAAGCTTGTTCTAAATTATGATCTTCTGAAATAGCTGCTAATACTCGTAATTCAATTTGTGAATAGTCAGAAGCAAAAATGACCCAATCATCATGTGAAGGTACAAAAGCTTTACGAATCGCACGCCCTTCCTCTAGACGAACAGGAATATTTTGTAAATTTGGATCAACTGAACTTAAACGTCCAGTTTGTGTTAATGTTTGCATATAACGAGTATGAATTTTGTGATCACTATGTATTTGTTTCAAGAGACCTTCAATAAAACTTGAATTTAATTTTGCTAATTGCCGATATTCTAAAATCTTATCAATAATTGGTGAATATTGTCGTAACTTCTCTAAAACATCGACTGAGGTTGAATAACCAGTTTTTGTTTTTTTGATGACAGGTAATTCCATTTTTTCAAATAAGACTTCACCGAGTTGTTTTGGCGAATTAATATTAAATTCCGTCCCAGCTAGCTCATAAATTTCGGCTTGTAATTTTTGGAGCTGTTTTGTAATTTCTACTCCTTGTTGTTTTAAAATGTGAGCATCAACTTTAATACCTTGCAGCTCCATCTCAGCTAAAATATACGCTAATGGCATTTCCATTTCTTCATAAAGCGCTTTTTGGTCTTGTGCTTGTAAATCAGCTAACACTAATGGCATCAACTCTTTAATAGCGTTAACTGTCCGTGCCAAATGCTGATAAAAGACATCTTCATCAGGTAATTGTCGTTTTTTACCTTTTCCATAAACTTCAGTATCTGTTTCTACTAAATGATCTTTTTGGCAAAAATCTGCTACATCAGCTACTTCATGCATTGTATGGACTGTACTTAACAAATAAGATCCTATCATTAAATCATCGACTTTTTTAGTCAATTCAATACCGACGTGGTTTAATAAGACTTTTGTTTTTTTCACATCAAAGACTTGGAATTTAGCTGTTGCTAACCATTCTTTAACTACTGCTTGCTCTAAAAAAGCATATGGATCAGTAGCAATCATAATTTGTTGACCATTAGTGAAAGCTATCCCTACAATATCAGCTACATGATAATTTTCATCTAATGTTTCGATATATAAAGTTGATTCAGTTGGCAACATATCGGCTTCAACATACTCTACTAATTGATAAGTTAAATCAGGATAAGCAGCTGTTGCTATTTCCTCGCCATTCATTTCGCTATTTAAATCTTGTAAAAACTTTTGAAAATCAAGTTCTTGATATAATTGTTTTAATTTATCATAATCAGGTTTCTCATATTGATAATCAGCTAATTTGATATCAATTGGCACATGGAAATCAATCGTTGCTAATTTTTTCGATAAGAAAGCTTGTTCTTGATCATTAATTAAATTTTCTTTCATCTTACTAGCTTTTAATTCATCAATATGCTGATATAAATTTTCAATAGTTTGATACTCTTTTAGTAATTTAATAGCTGTTTTTTCCCCAACTTTAGTGACCCCCGGAATATTATCTGACTTATCTCCGGCAAGTCCCTTCATATCAATAATTTGTTTTGGGGTTAATTCATATTTGTCCAAAATATAATCAGGAGTATAAATTTCCAGTTCAGTTACGCCTTTAATTGTCACTTTAACCGTAATATTTTCACTAGCTAATTGCGTTAAATCACGGTCACCCGAATAAATTACCACTTCAAAATTTTCTTGACTTGCTTGAGTCGCAAAAGTACCAATCAAATCATCAGCTTCATAATTTGTTTTTTCTAAATATTTAGCACCAAAATCTTCAATCAGCTCTTTAATATAAGGAATTTGCTCACGAAATTCACTCGGTGTTTTACTACGTCCAGCTTTATAATCTTGAAAATATTCATGCCTAAAAGTTGTTTTACCAGCATCGAAAGCTACCATGACATGTGTAGGTTTTTCATTGACTAAAATAGCTTCAAACATTCGTTTAAAAGCATAAATCGCATTAGTATGTAAACCATTATGATTAACAAAACTATCTAACTGTTTATGCATCGCAAAAAAAGCACGATATGCTACACTATTTCCGTCAATTAATACTAATTTTGCTTGTTCCATAATATCTCCTAAAATTTATTTTTAATTTCATCAATATTTTTAATCATCACCGAAACTGATCCATCTGGTTGATTAATAAATTCAATAATATTGGGATTTTGATAAACATCCATTGGTATTGTTAGTTCAATACCATTATCTAATTTAAATTTTTGTTTGGCATATTTTTTTGTAAACTTTTCTTGATCGGGGATTTCTTGGTTAACAATTTCTTTTTCACTAACTTTTTTAGCAAAACGTTCTTTCACTTCTTGTTGACCACTAAATAATTTTTCTTCAATAAATTGTAAATCTAAATTACCCGTTTCTACAGTTTCATATACTGCTTCTTGCAATTTAGCAGTCACTTGATAATTATCTTCTTGTAAATCTTTAGCAATATCAGTAACAATAGCTTTGACCTCTTTTAAACTATCACTAACTGTATGCTTAGGTGTTTTTATTTGTAAAAAACGAGGGCCTAAATAAAATTGCTTTTTATCTTCTACTTTATACTTTGTTTCAATCAAACGATACTGCCCTTTTTGATTAAAAATAATCGCTTCTTTTAAATTACTTGAAGGTTTTGGTAGTAAAGTTCGATTCATAATTAATTTATTAACTAAACCTTGATCATTATAATCTAAAAAATGCGTAATTTGTTCGCTGTGAAATAAATGGATTAAACTAACATAATGCAAGCCTTCATGACTAAATGCTACACACAAATAATCTCCTGTCGGCATTTCTATCCCCCGACTAATATCATGCCATAACTGACTATATTTTTTAGATGCTTCAATAAAATTATTTTCTATTTGAAAAAAATCATGAACTAATTCAGTTGTTTGATCTAAATCACCTGTTTTAGCATCTTGTTTTAACGCTTTTTCGACAATAGCATATAAATAATCGGCTACTGCTTTTTCACTTAAATCAAGTACTTGGTCTGTACAAATGACAGCCTCATTATCAATATCCATAATATGTAAAATTGCTTGTTCAATGACCATTTTTTCATCCTCCGTATAATAGTCATTATACTAAAGTTTAGCATACATTGTCATCGCTGGTTTTTAATATCTTTATTGTAAATTATCTTCAAAATAAAATAAAAAACAATGACTGCTAAAAGCAGCCATTGCTTTCCAAAATCTTAATTATTATCATCCATGATACCTAAAATTTGTAAAATGTTAATAAACATATTAATAATATCCATGTAAATTTGTAATGCCCAAAATGTTGATAAACCATTCAACATCGCTGGATCGTTTGTTGAATAATAAGCATTACGCATAAATTGTGTATCATATGCCATATAGCCGGCAAAAATAATAACTGTAAAGATATTAACAAAAAATCCTAAGCCTGAACTATGTAAAAATAAATTCAATAATGAAACAACGATAATCCCAATTAACGAACCAAATAAAAAGTTCCCCCAGGCTGATAAATTACGTTTTGTTGTGTAGCCATAAATTGACATACATACAAAAGTAATCCCTGTCACCGCAAAAGCTTGGATAATTAACATCGCATCAAAAATAGCAAAAATGGAAACAAATGTTATCGCATTTAAGACAGAATAAATAATAAACATTGTCATAGCTGATGATGCGTTGCCTGAATATGATTTATTAGCAATTGATAAAGCCAAAATGACTTGAACAATACCTGCTATTAAAATAACAATTGGATTCATTGTTGCAGCTAACATAGTAATTGGTAAACTTTTATATAAAAATAAACCAACAGCAAAACTAATGAAGAGCCCTAGTCCCATTTTCATATATGTTTGAGCAAAAAAACGACTCAAACCTTGATCACGAGATGTGGCATCATATGAATAATTACTCATAAAATAACCTCCTCCTATTTACTAAGTATTTTATCAAAACAAATTACTGTTTTCAAAACTTATTGCTAATGAAAAACGATTTATTACTTTTCTAAACGATAGCCCTGCACGTGGTAAGTATTTGTACTTTCGTCAAATTCTTCCTTCGTAACTAACGCATGTTGTTTTAATTTCGCTAATTGATAACTTTCAGCGATAGTAATCTCTGCAGTAAACGGCGTCCAAGTATCGGCTAAGACTTTTATAATCGCTTGCTGTAAATGTTCTTTGACATTTTTTTGCTTATTATTAATGGCGACATACGGAAATAAAGTTGGTTGAAAATCAGGTGCTAAATCTGTTTTTGTATAAACTGTCAATATTGGGGTATGCTCAATTTTTAAATCATGTAAAATTTTTAAAACCGTTTGTTCTTGTTGTTCACGATTTGGATTATTGGCATCAACAACATGTAATAAAAAATCCATTTGCTGACTTTCTTCTAATGTTGATTTAAAAGCTTCGATTAAAGTAGTCGGTAAATCTTGGATAAAACCAACCGTGTCTGTCAGAGTCGCTTGCAAGCCAGTGGCAAAATTAAATTGTCGTGTCAACGGATCAAGAGTAGCAAATAACTTATCTGCTGCCATTGCTTCAGCTGCTGTCACTTGATTCAGTAACGTTGTTTTTCCAGCATTGGTATAACCAACTAAGCCAACTTTCAATAATTGATTACGCTTTTTATCTTGTGCTAATAAAGCACGATGTTTTGTCATTTTGGCTAATTCTTTTTTCAAATGACTTTTTTGTTTATTTAAAACGCGACGATCATGTTCTAACTTTGTTTCTCCCGGACCACGAGTACCAATACCACCACCTAAGCGCGACAAATCGCTTGTCAAACTAGACAACTGCGGTAACATATATTCAATTTGCGCCAATTCAACTTGTAATTTACCGATTTTACTTTGGGCATGTAAAGCAAAAATATCTAAAATTAGCTGTGTGCGGTCAATCACTTTTACTTCTAACGCTTCTTCTAAAATAATCCGCTGCCGAGGTGTTAAACTTTGATTGACTACGACTGTATCAATCTCATTTATGTCTACTTCATGCTTAATTTCTTGTACTTTTCCCGATCCAAATAATGTTTTCGCATTTAACTGTGGCAAATTTTGAACAACTTCTCTAATCACTTCTCCGCCAGCTGTTTGTACAAGTAAACGTAGCTCAGCTAAAGATGTTTGGGCTTGTAGCTGATCTTGTTCTGTATTAACACTGCCAATCAAAACTCGCTCACTCATTTTTTAGCCACCTTTCCACATCAGCTATTAAATTTTCTTTTGCTTGCTCATCTAATAATAAATCATACCAATCCGCATTTAAACGATTTTTAAACCATGTAATTTGTCGTTTTGCATATCTGCGAGACTGTTGCTTTAATAACTCGACTGCTTCATCAAGCTTTTGCTCACCACGGAAATAAGCAAAAAATTCTTTATATCCAATTGCTTTAGCCCCTTGAACATCACCTGCTTCATAAACATATTTAGCTTCATCTAATAAACCTTGTTCTAACATTTTATCTACACGTAAATTAATACGCTCATATAATAATTGTCGGTCCGTATTTAAAGCAATAATTTTAGCATCATATAATAATTCTGGTTTTGTATCTTGTTCGATATAACCACCATTATCAATAACTTCTAATGCTCTGACAATACGTCTTGGATTATGCGGATGAATTTTTGCTGCTGTTTGCGCGTCTTTTTCTGCTAATAATTGCCACAATTTTTCTGAACCATACTTCGCTAAATAGTCTTCGTAAAATTGTTTTTTAGCTCGGTCATTAGGTACATTTCCTAAATGAAAATCATACAATAAAGATTGTATATATAAACCTGTACCACCTGCCACAATTGGCAGCTTACCGCGATTGGTAATTTCTGTAATTAATTGTCTGCCTTTTTGCTGAAACTCATGGGTTGAATATTCATCATGTATATCTTTAATATCAATTAAATGATGAGGAATATTTTGCATTTCCTCAGGTGTCACTTTTGCTGTACCAATATCTAATTTACGATACACTTGCATCGAATCGCCACTAATAATTTCACCATCAAATTTTTGAGCTAATTCAATGCTAAGTTGTGTTTTACCAACAGCAGTTGGCCCACCGATTACTAATACTTTGTCCATAATTTTGCCTCATTTATTCATTTCTTTCTTACATCTTAACAAAACTTTTAAAACTTGAGTATTATTTATGAGTAAATAATTGAATTTACTAGCTTTTTTCTGTTATTTAAGGGATAATAAAGATAGAAATATTAAAGGAGGTCACACAAATGAAACAATTTACTAAAGGCTTCTTTATTGGTGCCGGTACAGTAGCTGCTACAGTAGCAGGCGCATTATTCGGAATTAAAAAAACTGTTATTGAACCAGTCGAAGAAGAACAAAAACGCATTGTCGACAATAGTCGTAAAGCGATGCGTAAAAGTCGCGCACGTTCATAATGAAACATAAAAGCATTGGGAAAGATTTCCCAATGCTTTTTTTATAATTTTAAATTAATTGTTGTAATTTGTGGCGTCACTCCAAAGCGCAATGGCAACCTTGTCATCCCTACACCAGAATCAATATAGTGATATTGATTTCCTTTTTTATATAACCCTCGAACATAATCTCCCATTAAATTTGTCTTACCCGAAATAAATGGTAATTTAACTTGGCCACCATGCGTATGACCACTTAAAATTAAATTATCATTTGTTTCATAGCCAATATCTGGTTCATGAGTTATCAAAATTTTATAATCACCATCGACATCTTTCCACGTAGGTGTCCCCAGTAATGCATCATCAAGACCATATAGCGTAATTTTTTTACCACCTAAATAAAATGAATAGTAATCATTAACTAATAATTCAAAGCCACCCTCTGCCATTATATTAATATATGGATAACGACTACCACCGCCGCTATCATGATTACCATATACTGCTATTTTAGCTTTTTTTGCTTTTAGCTGTTGTAAAAATTTGATCACCCGTGTATCATCATGATATTTATAATAATTATCATATAGATCTCCCGTAAAAATGATGATATCTGGTTTTTGTGCATTTATTTTTTTTACAATTTGTGATAAATCATCTTGCCTTGTCTTTTCATTAATATGAACATCACTAAATTGAACAATTTTTAACGTTTTCCCTGTGGAATTTCGATCTTGAAGTGTAATTTGATTATTAATTAATTGATGTGGTTCGATAAAATAAGCATCAATTCCACAACCAAATAAAATTACAACTAAAGTTAGCAAAAGCCATTTTAAGTACTTCATAATTACACCCCTAAAGAAATAAAAAGATTGGTAAACCAATCTTTTTATTTACTAGCTTTTGTACGACCGTCGTAATTATCATATCCACCTTTTAAAATATAAATTTCTGTATAACCTTGTTTACGTAACTGATTTGCAGCACGTGATTCTAACACTCGGTTTTGGCTATATACATACACTGGTCGATTTTTTTGTAATGATAAACCAATTTCTTTTAATTGGAAATACGGAAAATTACGCGCGCCAATAATATGGCTTTTCACAAAATTATCGTGCTCACGTGTATCAATCAATTGTTGATTCCGACTTTTTTCGTAAAATTCTTTTTGATCTAATTCAGTCGCCGAACGTTTAATTAAAAACCATGTATAAAGAGCACCAATTCCTAACCAAACGCCGATAACAATAATAACTGTTGTGATCAAAGTCAAAATATTTATTAACAACATTTAACTTCGCTTCTTCCTCAAATTATTTAAATTGTAGGGCTAATGAAGCTGCACCAATCACACCAGCATCATTACCTAATTCTGCTAATTTTAATTGTGTATTTTCACGAACAGCTGGGAATGTGTATTGATTAAAGTAATCTTTTACCGCATTTAATAAGAAATCACCAGCTGCTGATACTCCGCCACCAATAACGATATATGATGGATTTAACATATTACCGATATTTGCGCATGCTAAACCTAAATAATGGTGTACTTTATCAACAACCATGTTAGCAAATTTATCGCCTGCTTTAGCTGCATCATAAATATCTTTAGCTGTCACATCTTGACCATCATCAATTGCTGCTTTGATTTGTGAAGCACCAGCATATTCTTCTGATAATTGTTGTGCTACACGTACTACACCTGTCGCACTAGCTACTGTTTCTAAGCAACCTTTTTTACCACATGTACAATCAAAAGCACTATCTGTTGTATCAACAGTAATGTGGCCAATCTCACCAGCAGCACCTACAACACCATGTAATAAATTACTTTCAGCGATAATTCCGCCGCCAACGCCAGTACCTAAAGTAACAAGTACTACGTCACCTTCGTTATTACCAGCACCACGCCAACGTTCACCAAGCGCTGCTACATTAGCATCATTGTCAATAGCAAAAGGAATACCTGTCCCAGCTTCAATTTGTTCTTTTACAGGTTGTAATGTTTTCCAGTCTAAATTGTAAGCACCAATAACTGTCCCAGCTTCACGATCAACTGTCCCTGGTGAGCCCATACCGATACCGATAAAATCTTCTTTATCCATATCATATAAATTAATGTGATGATTAATAGATTCAACAATATCTGGAACAATATGGCTACCTTCTTCTAATGTATTTGTTTCAATTGCCCATTTTTGTTGAATTTCTCCTTCAGCTGTTAAAATCGCAAATTTAACAGTTGTGCCCCCTAAATCAACACCAATTAATTTTTCTTTCACTTGTCAAAGTCCTCCTTAAATTACTTGTTACGTTTTTCGTATTCTTCTTCAAGTCTATGTTCACGTTTTAAAATCAACCGCGCTTGTTTGTAATCTTCATCCGAAATCAAACTAGCATCATGGAGATTTTTAATTTCAATATCCATCATTTCGATATCGTATTTGCGCTTACCTAGATAAATAACAATACCAAACTGTTTTAATAATTGTTGTACATCATACAATGTTGTCATATTGATAACTTCCTTTAAATTATAGCATGATAAGGCTTATTATACTATAAATTTTAATGGAATTTAATATTTTTGAAAGCGTTTATTTTTCGCAAAGAAAATATAAATTCCCATAATGGCTAAACCACTTAAAAATCCCATAACATGAGCAATCATATTAACCGATGTATCTGTAATATTTAAGGCTAAATTTAATAATATTAAAATAGCATATGTTTTACCAAGTTGTGCTAATTCGGGCTGATTTGGTAAGTACCATTTACCTAAAATAAAAAAGGCAAAAATACCAAAAATCGCTCCGCTAGCTCCAGCTGATACCGCATCAACATTTTGGAAATAAAGACTAAAAAGATTAGCGACTAAACCACTACCAAAATATAAAAATAAATATTTGAAGTGCCCTAAATATTTTTCCACCATAATCCCAAGATAATACAAAGTAATCATATTCGTAATTAAATGAACTAAATTAAATTGTAAAAACATTGATGTAATAACTCGATACCACTGATAATCGACTAAAACACTATTTTTCACCAAACCTCCTGTCGCCATAATCCCCAGTGAGGTATTATCGATTTGCCAGTCGCCTAAATAACGATAATTAAAATATATTAAGTATAAATAAGCTACAATATTTAAAGTTACAAGACTAATTGTTACATAAGCTTTTTTCTCAGCATTTGCATACATACTTTTCTCCCTTAAAAAAAGAAGGCTTAAGTTTTACCTTAAGCCTTATTAATTATTTAGTTTCACGGTGTAAAGTCACTTTACGACAACGTGAGCAATATTTTTTGCTTTCTAAACGATCTGGATTGTTACGTTTATTTTTTGTTGTTAAGTAATTACGTTCGCCGCAATCAGTACATTCTAAGTTAATATTTACGCGCATTGTTAAGCCTCCTTCGTATTATTTATCTGACGTTTATTAGTATAACACCATTACTACCTTGAAGTCTATAGATTTTAGAAAATTTGTTAAGTATTTTTACTTTACAAATTATTGAACAGTTTTGTACTTAAATGTATCGTAATATAAATCATAAACTTGTTTTGTCAAATCAATATTTGGATGTTGACCATTATCTGACAATTTAGGCAATACTACTGTTACCGCTAATTTTGTTTTTTCTGGTGATTTATCATTAACATATGAAATTAAACTTAAATTAATTGTGTCAACATATGATTTTGAATAACGATTATAGCCTTTTGTTTCGGCTGTACCAGTTTTACCACTAATATTAAACTTCGTACTACTACCTAAACTGCTAGCTGTACCTGAGCTTGAATGCGTAACATTATACATACCTTTATGAATAATATTCCATTGATTTTGTGTTAATTCGACCGTATTTAATACTTTAGGCTGAATTTTTTCGATTTCTTCACCTAATTGGCCATTTTCCCCACTCTTATAAATACCTTCCACTAAATGTGGAGCAACACGCTTACCACTATTTGCCAAGGTGCTGACATATTGGGCTAATTGTAATGGACTGTACGTATCATAGTTACCATATGATAAGTCAAGCATATTACCTTGTGTACCAGGCTTAATATTATTATTTTCGTCATAAAAGTCTTCATTAATGAAACCTTTTGTTTCACCATCAATATCAATACCTGTACTTGTACCTAAACCATATTCAGCATAAGTTTTACGTAATTTTTTAATAGGTGAAATGTCATCTGGCATACTCATACCAGGTGTATATTTAATACCTAGCATTTTAAACACAATATCCATCATATAAACGTTTGATGACTGTGTTAAAGCTCCGACTGCATCTAAAGGAATTGAACCATATCGGTTAAAAATCGAACTTTTCTTAACTGCACCTGCGCCTTTACCTAAAATAATAGGTGTATCCACAAATACTTGATTATCAGAAATGACTTTATTTTCATAACCAGATGTCAATGTAGCAGGCTTCACAACTGATCCTGGAATAAAGGCTTTATTAATAGTTCCAAGCGTATCTTCTTCAATCTTACCAGTTTTTGGATTATTTGAATAACCAGCTAAACCTATGATAGCTCCTGTTTCAGGATTATTAACTACAACGTATGTACCTTCTGAGGTTGGATTGGCACGTGCTAATTCTGTCGCAAAATTTTTCACTAAAGTATTTAATTTATCTTGGAAATTAACATCAATTGTTAGTTTGATGTTATTCCCCTTACTTGGTTGTTTCAACACATTTTGCTTCACAATCTCTTGTTGATTATTAATAATTAACTCGATTTCTCCTTTTTGACCTTGGAGTTGATCTTCATAAGCTTCTTCTAAATAACTTAAGCCTACACGGTCATTTAATGAATAACCTTTAGCTAAATATTGTTTAGCCTTATCAGCTGGCAAACCAGCTGTTTCTGTTGAGACGCTACCTAAAATCGTTTTGATTTTTTCAGCATCTGAACTATATTTACGTGACCAGTCTACACTTGTTGTGACACCTTCTAAATTATTTTCATTTTCACCGACACGAGCAATTTCTTCGTCAGTTACATCACGATTTTTAATGAAGACAGGTACTAACGTTTGCGCCCCGTTCATTTTTTTATAAATAGCTACAGCTTGCAACTCTTTGCCACTATAATTAATTTCATCACTATGGACATATTCTAATTGTAATTTATAAGTTTTTGATGTATCATTTTCCGCTTTTTGCAGTTTTGCTTTTGGAATGCGTTTTAAAACTTCTTCATTATGTTTTTTCGACGCTAAAAAATAATCTTTTTTATCGCGTTCTGTGATATTTTTAGTCGGCATATCGATATAATCACTTAAACGATTAGCCACTTTTAACATTTCATCTGTTGTAATACCACGTTTTTTTGTATAAATAATTGCTTGGTTAGCTTGATTTGTTACTAACTCTTTTCCTTGGTTATCGTAAATTCCTCCACGTGGGGCATTATTTAATTTAATGACTGTTTTTGCTTCTGCATGCAACATATCAGTCATTTTTTTATAATCAATAACTTCTAATTTAAATAATTGACCAACTAAAACAATTAGCAAAATACTTACTATCATTAATAGTAAAGCTAATCTTGAAGGAACAACATATCGTCTAATTTCTGACGATTCTTCTTTAGGCTTTAAAAATTTACGAAATGGATTAAAACCTCGTCCCATAACCATTTACCCTTCCTATCTTCCCTATCTAAATTGACTATCTCTATTTTATCAGACTTAGCATATAATTTCATGCTATATTTATTTTTCCACAATAGTTTTTAAATTTACCTAAAGAAAAAGCGAAAACTATCAACTGATAGTTTTCGCTTTAGCTCTTTTTTATTCCACCGGACGACTATAATTACTAATATCTTTTTGAATGACATTCATAAATTCATCTAAAGTAATTGTTTGTGTTTCTTTATGACCATAACGACGAACATTAACAGCCTTATCAGCTACTTCGTTATCGCCTACTACTAATTGATAAGGGATTTTACGTGTTTGTGCTGAACGAATTTTATAGCCTAATTTTTCATTACGTTCATCTACTTCGACACGAATACCTTGACTCATCAATAAGTTTTTAACTTCATATGCGTAATCAGCATGGGCGTCATTGCTGACTGGAATGACTTCTACTTGGGTTGGAGCTAGCCATGTTGGGAATGCTCCTTTATATTCTTCGATTAAATAAGCTGTAAATCGTTCCATTGTTGATAAGACACCACGGTGAATCACGACTGGACGATGAGTATTTTCCCCATCTTCACCTACATAAGTTAAATCAAAAAGTTCAGGTAACAAGAAGTCTAATTGGATTGTTGATAATGTTTCTTCTGTACCTAAAGCTGTCTTAACTTGAATATCTAATTTTGGACCATAAAAGGCAGCTTCACCTTCTTCTTCAAAATAATCAAAGCCCATTTCATCCATCGCAGTTTTAATCATTGATTGAGCTTTTTCCCACATTTCATCGTCATCATAATATTTTTCTTTATTATTTGGATCACGATAACTTAAACGCATGCGATAATCTGTAATATTGAAATCTTTATAAACTTCTAAAATTAACTCTAACACGCGAATAAATTCTTCTTTAATTTGATCTGGTCGCACAAAAATATGTGCATCATTTAAAGTCATTTCACGAACACGTTGTAAACCTGATAGTGCTCCACTCTTTTCATAACGGTGCATCATACCAAGTTCAGCAATACGAATTGGCAATTCACGATATGAATGAATATCACGTTTATAAATTTGCATATGTGATGGGCAATTCATCGGACGTAAAACTAACTCTTCACCATCACCCATATCCATTAGCGGGAACATATCATCTTTATAATGATCCCAGTGACCTGATGTTTTATATAAATCAACATTAGCTAATACTGGTGTATAAACATGTTGATATCCTAACTTAGTTTCTTTATCAACGATATAATTTTCTAAGACATGACGGATTGTTGCTCCTTGTGGTAACCAAATCGGTAATCCAGAACCAATTTCTTGTGTTGTCATGAATAAATCTAATTCTTTACCTAATTTACGATGATCACGCTCTTTAGCTTCTTCACGTTGTTTTAAATATTCTTTCAGTGATTTTTGATCAAAGAAAGCTGTTCCATACAAACGTTGCATCATATGGTTATTTGAATCACCGCGCCAATAAGCTCCCGCAATTGATAATAGTTTAAAAACAGGAATTTTACTTGTTGATGGTACGTGCACGCCACGACATAAATCAGCAAATTCACCTTGACGATAAATTGTAATTGTTTCCTCTTCTGGTAAATCATTAATTAATTCTACTTTATATGGATCATCAGCAAACATTTCTAAAGCTTCTGCTCGTGTAATTTCTTCACGAGTAATTTCTAAGTTTTCTGATACAATTTTTTGCATTTCTTTTTCAATTTTCGCAAAATCATCTTCTGTAATTGGAGTATCACCGTTATCGATATCGTAGTAGAAACCATTCTCAATAGCAGGTCCCACCCCAAAATGGACATTCGGATATAAACGACGCAATGCTTGAGCCATTAAATGCGCTGCTGAATGACGCATTACTTGCAATGCTTCTTCATCTTTATTTGTCAAAATAGATAACTGACCATCTTCTTCAAGTGGTGTACTTAAATCAACTAACTCACCGTTCCATTTAGCAATAATTGCTTTTTTAGCTAAACTATTACTAATACTTTTCGCAATTTCTGCAGATGTAATTCCTTGTTCAAATTCTTTGACTGAACCATCAGGGAAAGTTACTTTAATCATTAATATTCCTCCTTCTTCAATAAACAAAAAACGCCCTAATCTATAAAGATTAGGACGATAACTTCGTGGTTCCACCTAAATTCAGAGCACAAAAAAATAAGCTCTCTCATTTCACAGATAACGGATGCCCCGTTCTAGTTTCAACTAGATATATCAAGAAAGTGGTCATCCCTTAGTCTACTTAGAAAGTCTCAGCAAATCTTTCCTCTCTGTGAAGCGATTATAAGTTCAGGTGTCTTCTTGTTATTGTTAATTTAATTGTAAATTTTTGGCAATGATTTGTCAACTGCTTAAACCATTTCGCCGCCATGACCATAGTTACCATGTTTCATTTCATTAATAATGACATGGACACGTTCTTTTGGTACACCAGCATTTTTCACAACTGCTTCTGTAATATCTTTCACTAAGCCTTCTTTTTGTTCTTGAGTACGGCCTTCTACAAGTTCTACATGAATAAATGGCATTTCTCTACTCCTTATTCTCTGTTATTTAATACTAATTAATGATAAAATATAAAAAAAAGAAATTCAAGGTGTCATAAATGAAACTGTATCAAAAATTACAGCATTTTTTTCAAGAAAAAAAGCAAACAAAACAAAAATCGCACAATAAACAACAAATAGAACAACCACTTGTTAGCAAACTCTATCAAACATATCCTGAACAACCATATATTCATCCTAATCGTGATTTAGAAGCTTGGGAAGCAGCAGCGCAAGCAGATGCGACTTTACTTGTACCACAAGAAAATATGGTACGTGACGATTTAGGCTTACTACCTGGTGATATTTATTTATTATATTTTTTATTTCGTCATCGTAACGAGCAATTTCCTTATTATTTCGAATATTTTTTCGGTATTGATGTTGAACAAGAATTAACTTTTTTAACTAGCCAAGGATTAATTAACGAGCAATATCGTCCCACAAAAGAAGGATGTCTCCAAATTGATGACTACGCTTTTTACCTTGAAAAAATGAAACAATATTTACAACAACTTTATCCAAACTTAATTTATTAAAAAAACCTCAAATTTTAGCATTTTATTTGATGCTAAAATTTGAGGTTTTACTTTTATCCTTGAGCTATTTCTTGCTGTTGATTACTTTTTTTATTTTTATTAATGGCTACCACAATACCTGCAATGTATAAAATCACTGCAATCACAAAGAAAATCCATGCTCCTGATGATAGATCACCGTTTACAACGTCACTACTACCTGAAAACAAACTATCGACTGATGATTGTACAGGATGCGCATATGTATCATTCATTTTCCAACACGCAATTGCTACTGAAATAATACTAATTCCTTTTAATAAAAAACCACCTGTAACTTTTGTAAATAATGTAATAACGCCACTAACAAGCATCATACTACCAATTGTCGCAAAGAAAATCCCAATAATTAATTGTGTCACTGAAACAAAACCATCACCAGATAACATTGAACCTAAATTACGCATAATATTTTCATCAGTTGTTAATTTATTTCGTGCTACAAAATAAATAATAGCACCAATAATTAAACTAATCGCACCAATCCATAATTCATAATTTTTCTTCCAATTACTATTTTTTACTTCTTTGACCATTTGTTCTAAATTCTCCCTTTTCATTTGTTCTGAAGCTTTATTTTTTAAGTTTTGTAGATTTTCTTTGTTTATTGTTTCTACTGCTTTAGCTTTTAATTCTTGCGTTTTTGCTTTAGCAGCTTCCACATCGACTTGAATAATCTTACCTTTTGTTTGATTAGGATTTGCAGTTACCTTTTCTGTCTGCTCTACTTGCTTAGTTTGAGCATCAGAAGTTACAACTTCCTTGTTCTTTTCTGACATAATACACTCCTTTTTATTTGATCAACTAAATCTCTTTTATTGAATCAAAATAACAAATAAAAGACAATCCCTAGTACTGTTTAATCAAACAAAAAAATCGTCTAATTTGTGAAGTGATGATACGAACACCAAATTAGACGATTTTATATTATTTTTGTAAAGCTTCCTCTTCCGCTAAAGTCGGACCATGATCGCGTTTGTAAAAAATAAGTCCTAACAATGTCACAATCAATCCTAACATCGCTAATAATGTTTGAGTAAATAAAGTATTAATCACAATAAACAATCCACCAATTAAAGCTACAAATGGAATAAATGGATATAATGGCACTTTATATGGACGTTCTAATTGCGGTTCACGTTTACGTAAAATGATAACCGCCATGAATGTCATTGTATAGAAAATCCAAATCACGAAGACTAACATATCTGTTAAAGTATCAAATCGACCAGAAAACATCATGACAATCGCAATCCCTAAAATCAACCAACCCGCATTAGCCGGCACTTGATTTTTATTTAATTTACGCAACCAACTGCTAAATGGTAGGCGATCTTCTGTGGCCATAATATATGGAATCCGCATCCCTGTCATGACATAGCCATTGATTGTCCCATATACACTAACCAAAATACCAATTGTGACTAATTTACCACCCATCGGTCCAAATAATTTCATAGCGACATCACTAGCTACATTAGGATTACCTGCGATATTGCCCATAGCCATTGTAATTAAAAAGGCGATATTAATAAATAAATAAATGACCATAATACCAAGCAAACCTAATGAAATAGCTTTTGGTAAATCTTTTTTCGGATTTTTTAATTCTCCCGCAATATTACCAACATGAATCCAACCATCATAAGCAAACATAGTCGCTAATAAACCTGAACCAAGTGCTACAAAAAAGTTACTTTGGCCTTTGACATGACTAACGGGGAAAAGTTGCAAATCAACTGGATGACTTTGGAATAAACCAAAAATAATAATTAAAGCAATCGGAATTAATTTACCAATCATCGCAATAGTTTGAACTTTACCAGCAACCTTACTACCTAAAAAATTAATTAATGTAATAACTAATGCTACTACAATTGCCAACCACACTAATAAATGTTCATTAAAGCCAAATAAATTAATTAATTGTGTCGCAAAAATAATTGATAAAGCAGCGACATTAGCTGGAAAATAAATGACTGTTTGCGCCCAGCCTAATAAGTGTGAAGCTACTTTACCATAAGTATGTTCAATATAAGTTAACATACCACCTGTTTTTGGAATAGCCGCAGCCAGTTCAGCCCCTGTCAAACCAGCACAAATCGTAATAATACCACCTAAAACCCAAGCTAAAATCCCCAAACCAGGACTGCCAGTAACTTGGTAAACCGAAGAAGCTTTAAAAAAGACACCAGCTCCAATAACGGTCCCCATAACTGTTGATAAAGCAGCTCCAAAACCTATTTCTTTTTTCAAATCGTTATCATTCATTTTTTTCACTCCTAAAAAAAGCGTTTTGACAAAACAGTGTCAAAACGCTTTTTACCTAATCACTTATTCTGGTTGGTGTAAGAAGTGATCGACTACTTCTTCGATTTTTGATAAATCGATATTACCTCCAGATACTAAAGCTACTGTTTTTTTATTTTTTAAAATTTCTGGATCAATTTTGCCACTTATAATAGCTGCAGCAGGCATTGCACCTGAACCTTCACAAACAATTTTAGCACGTTGAATCAAATCTTTTAACGCTGAGTGTATTTCATCTTCAGAAACTAAAACCATATCATCTACTAATTGCGTCGTAATACCAAAAGTTAAATTACCAGGCACAGCCACCGCACAACCATCAGCAATAGTTGTTCCTTCACGATGCTCAGTTATTTTACGAGCTTCAAATGAAGATGTCATACCATGAATATTTTCTGATTGGACACCGATAACTTTAATGTTAGGATTGAAAGTTTTAACAGCAATCGCTAAACCAGAAATCAAGCCACCGCCGCCAACAGGTACAATAATATTATCGACATCCCATAATTGATTTAAAATTTCTAAACCGATAGTCCCTTGGCCTGCTACGACTTTATCATCATCATAAGGTGGAATAAAAACTAAACCACTTTCCGCAGCGATTTCTTCACATTTTTGTTTAGCTTCATCGAAATAACTACCAGCTAAAATAACTTTCGCACCATATCCACGCGTCGCTTCGACTTTAGCTCTAGGCGCAGTTTCAGGCATAACGATAGTTGCTTCAACACCTAATAATTTACAAGATAGAGCGACTCCCTGAGCATGATTACCAGCTGAGCAAGCAATGACACCGCGTTTTTTCTCTTCATCAGTTAATTGAGCAATATGATTATATGCCCCACGGAATTTAAATGAACCTGTTAATTGCATATTTTCTAATTTTAAATATACATCACCATCCACAACTGATGATAAATAATAAGATTTAATCAGCGGTGTTTCACGAGCGTACTCTGACACTCGATGACTTGCTTGATGAATATCAGCTATAGTAACGGGTAAGCGACTCATATCAATACTCATTATAATACATCTCCTAAAGATTTAAATCCTAAATTTAATGATTCTGCTAATGCTTGTGAAACAATTTGACCTTCATAAATACTTGCTGCACTAGCAATTGGTGCATTATTTTGTAACTCCGCGTCTAAACCATTATTTGCAATGGCTACTAAATATTCGATATTACCTTTTGATAAAGCAATTGTCGCTGTACGTGGCACTGCACCTGGCATATTTGGTACTGCATAATGTATAACATTATGATTAATATAAACCGGATCTGCGTGATTTGTTGTTTTAATATTTTCTACTGTACCACCTTGGTCAATCGCAATATCAACTAAAACTGAACCAGGTTTCATTGAAGCAACCATATAATCTTTTACTAATTTTGGTGGTTTAGCTCCTGGAATTAACACAGTCGAAATAAATAAATCTGCTTCTTGAATATATTTAGCTAATGTTTCTTCAGAAGATGGAATCACTGTTACATTATCATTTGTATATTTTTGATTTAAAGCTTCAATTTGCAGTGGACTTTTTTCTAAAATGATGACTTCACATCCTAATGCTAAAGCCATATCACATGAATTTTGCGCAGCATTACCGCCACCTAAAATAACGACTTTACCAGCTTTAATGCCTGGAATACCTGCAAGTAAAATACCTTCTCCACCATGTTGAGCTTCTAAATAATATTGTCCCATACTAACTGCACGACGACCTGCAATGGCACTCATTGGTTTTAATAAAGTTTGTACTCCATTAACAACTAAATTTTCAGCAGATAAAGCTGTCATATTTTTAGCCATCATTTTTTCTGTACATTCTTTATTAGCCGCTAAATGTAAAAAGCCCCAAATAATTTGATTCTCTTTGAAATATTGATACTCAGATGGCATTGGTTCTTTAACTTTAACGATTAATTCAGCTTCCCATGCAGTTGCTGTGTCAACAATTCGTCCACCAGCTTCTTCATACTCTTTGTTTGAAAAACCAGCACCAATACCTGCATCTTTATCAACTAGAACTTCATGCCCTTCTGCAGTTAAAATTTTAACGTTTTCGGGCGTCATTCCTACACGTCCTTCTCCTTGTTTAGGATCTTTAATTACACCAATTTTCATTGCATTTCCTCCTCATACATTTAGTAATAACTTTTACAACTATATTATAACAGATTTATTATCTTTTTTAACCTTTCTTTTTCATTTTCTAAAAATGAAATATAAAGACTTATTTAACAACCTTCTAAATATATGACACGACTAAAAGCTTTCACATGTTTCTGTTATATATTAGTTTCATTTTCTTCTTTTTGAAAAAAGATTTCATTTTTTTCAAAAAAATTAACCTAGTTTAAAAACTAGGTTAATTTATTAAATTTAAATAAAGTCGTATATGATTTTACTTCACCCGCTGACAAAATAATATCGCCAAAATTTTGATGATTAATAGCATCTGGTAAAGTTTGCATTTCTATTGCTAAGGCATTTTTTTGTCCCTTAGTTAAATTTTCTTCAGGATTCGCTGTAAATACTACCGCACAATTTCGGTCACTCTTAATGACAATTTGTTTATTTTGACAAGATAATCGCACTAAACCATCATTTTGCATAACAAAAGAATCATCAATTTCACCAAGTGGATGTTTAATTAACATTTCCCTTAAGTTGCGAGATTGCGTAAAATCATAACACCCTTTATTTTCTGCTAAAATACCAGTTGGTAATTTATTTTCATCTACTTCCAAACGCTGCTTACTATCAATTTGTAACTGAATTTCATTAAATGCTTGATTTTGTTCCAAATTAAAATATACATGGGTCGTCGGATTAAATAATGTATCCATATCACTTTGACCTTGATATTTAATTTCTACTTCTCCTTGTTCCGTCAAAGTATAAATCACTTCCGCAGCTAACCTCCCTGGAAAACCATCATTCATAATTTGCTGAAAAAATCGCAAACCAATTTTATCATCATCTTCCAAAACTTCCGCTTGCCAAAAATAATCATCAAAGCCTTTTATACTCGTTGAATGTAAAACATTTGGTCCATTATTAGCTGGCAACACATATTGAACGCCATCAAGCGTAAACTTACCATCAGCTAAACGCCCAGCCACGCGTCCAATTGTATGCCCAACATGGTAAGGATTACCCACATAATCTGTTATCTTAGGTAAACGATACAATAACGACTCATATAAATACCGCCAATCGTACCATGTCGCACCATAATTTAAACAGTCAAGTTCAAAATCGCCATTTATTAACGTCCAACGTTCTAAAATATCATTTTCATAACGCTTAATTTTTTCACATTTAAAAGTTTTCATCTTAAGCTCCATGACTTGCTTCTAACAAATCAAGTGTTAACTCACTTGTATCAGCTACATTAATATCGGCTAAATGTAAAATTTCGGCTGTTCCGACTCCTACAACTGTCGCTCCAGCATCCTTAATCGCCTGAACACCTGACGCAGCATCCTCAATCCCAATCATTTCAGAAGGATCAATCTGCATCATTTGCGCTGCTTTTAAATAAATATCTGGATGCGGTTTTCCTTGGACTAAACTACCTGGATCAACAATACCATCAAAGAAATCAGTTAAACCTAATTTTTCCAAAATAAATGGTGCATTAAACGAAGCTGAAGCTAACACAATTTGATATTTTTTCGCACGCAAATCGGTTAATAATTGGCTAATGCCAGGCAAAATATCTGCAGGTGTTAAATCTTGGATTAATTGTTTATATAAATTATTTTTCCGTTCTAACAGCTCTTCTTTTTCCTCAGCTGAATACTGATCAACTAACTGACCTGATTGTAAAATTAATTGTAAAGAATCTTTACGGCTAACACCTTTTGTCCCTTCTGCTAACACTTGTGTCCATGCAACGCCAAGTTCTTGGCACAATACTTGCCAAGCCTTAGCGTGATAAAACGCAGTATCTGTGATGACACCATCTAAATCAAATGCTACTCCTTTAAACATCATCTTACTCCTCAACTTCTAATGTCATTATTTGACCATCAACATTTACATCAATTGGATTACCTGAAATTAGTTTTAATTTAGTACCATTTTGATCAACAAATACTTCAATAACACGGTTACGATATAATTGACGGAATTTATAACTATCCCACTTAGCTGGTAAAAATGGCGCATAAGATAATTGTCCATCAACCACTCGCATTCCACCAAAACCTTGAACAATCGCTAACCAACTACCTGACATTGATGTAATGTGCAAGCCATCTTCTGTATCATTGTTATAGTTATCCAAATCTAAGCGTGCTGTTCTTTCATATAATTCGACAGCTTTCTCTTCATAACGTAAATCAGCAGCCATCACTGAATAAATCGATGCTGATAAACTTGATTCATGCACAGTTAGAGGTTCATAAAAATCAAAATTACGTTTTTTCTGTTCAGTTGTATAATCGTCCATGAAATACCACATATATTGTAAAACGTCAGCTTGTTTAATATATGGCGAACGTAAAATTTTATCCCATGACCAGTTTTGATTTAGCGGACGTTCTGATTCTGGGAAATAATTTACAGGAATACCTTCTTCATTTAAAATAATTTCTTTATCTAAGAAACCATCATGTTGAACGAAAATATTTAATTCTTCATCATATGGTTCATACATATGATCTACAATATCACGCCAATGCTCTTTTTCTTCATCAGTAACTTGCACTTTTTCCGCTACATCTTTAGAAACTTGACTTAAAATTTCTAATGTATAACGTAATGTCCATTGGGCGATTTTATTTGTATACCAATTATTATCGACATTATTTTGATATTCATCAGCGCCTGTCACACCATGCATCATATATTGTTGATGACGTTCTGAATAATGCACGCGATCAGCAAAGAAACGTGAAATAGCTACTAAAACTTCTGCCCCTTCATTTAAAACATATGAAGTATCACCAGTATAATTTGTGTAATTATAAATCGCATAAGCCACATCGCCATTACGATGAATTTCTTCAAATGTAATTTCCCATTCATTATGGCATTCAATACCATTAAACGTTACCATTGGATAAAGAGCACCTTTCAACCCTTGCTCTTTAGCATTATGAAATGCACCATCTAATTGTTGATAACGATATTTTAAAAGATTTTTTGAAACTTCTGGTGAAGTGACACCTAAATAAACTGGCAAGCAAAAAGCTTCTGTATCCCAATATGTAGCACCACCATATTTTTCACCTGTAAAGCCTTTTGGTCCAATATTCAAACGTGAATCATGTCCATAATATGTTGAGAATAATTGATATAAATTAAATCGGATACCTTGTTGAGCTTCATCTGAGCCATTAATTTCAATATCTGCAGTTTTCCAACGATCACGCCAAACTTTTTCATGTTCTTCTTTAAGTTTTAAACGATCCATTTGACTGACCTTATCTGCCAAATCATTCATAGCTGATTTTAACTTAGCTTCTGTATCATAATCACGAGATGTGACCACAATTACACGTTTATCTAAAGATACTTTTTCATGCGGAGCTACAGTTGTACCAAATGCTTCAATGACTTCTTTTGCTTCTTCGCTAACATCTAAGCGTGGCATTGTTGTCATATTTTTCATTTCACAGCCAACTGTAAATTGTGGAACACCAAAATCATTCGCTGTTGTTTTGGCAATTAAATAATTACGTTTAGCTGATTGTTCTTTCGCAATGACGTCCCAAAATTGATCACCATAATTAGCATCTTCATTATGAACATCAACATCTAAAATTGATTCTATTTTAATATCAATATCTTGATCACTTAAATTAGTTGCTTGTACATAAATATCAGCTAATTCTACTTGTTTAGCACTTAAAAAACGTTCAAAGTCAAATTGAACTTTTTTATTATTTTTTGTAACTACAAAACGACGTGTTAAAATTGAATTTTGCATATCTAAACTTAATTCAAAATCTGAAAATTGATCTTTTGCTAAATCAACTAATTCACCATCTAAATAAATATGCATTTTAATAAAATTTGTCGCATTAATAACTTTCCCAAAATATTTTGGATAGCCGTTTTTCCACCAACCAACACGTGTTTTATCTGGATACCAAACACCGCCAATATAAGTACCAATGTGACTATCGCCACTGTAGTCTTCCTCAAAGAAGCCACGTAAACCCATATGTTCATTACCAAGACTGGTCATTGATTCTGTTAGCCGTTTATCTGCAAAGTTTAATTCATGCGTTGTAATTTTCCATGGATGAATTTCAAATGTTCGTTTCATCGTCATTCTCCTTAAAGTGATATTTTTGTAAGCCTTTTCATCTCATTTGCACTTTTAATATACCACTTGTTTCACACGAATGCAACCGTTTGCATAAAAAATATAAAAGAAAGTCATCTGCTGATGACTTCGAAAAAATTTATATAGAAATTTTGCTAATAAAATTGGACCAAAACTTAAAACTTTTATTAAGCTGTAAGTCACTAAATATTTGAATATAATTTTTTATATGTACATAAATTTTATCATCTCTATTATTTATATACTCTCTAGATAAAATATATATTTTTAAAATATTTTGATACATCATACTATCTTCATCTTCTAAAAATTGAATTTCATCAGATAAAAAATCAATGTAATTATCTATATAATTATATTGTTTTTTTATAAAACTAATATAAATAATAATTGTCAATAACTTAACACTTTCCAAGCGACTATTTATAGGATTTTTATTAATTATAGAAAATAATTTTTTACTAATGTAAAAAATTTCATCTTCTGATAAAAAATAAATAATATTTTGGTATAAAATAATATCAGATATAGAAAAATTATCAGTAAAATATAAATACTGTTTTAATTCAGATAATTCATAAGTAAAATTATTATTCTTTATTTTTTTAGATAATAAATCTGATAGTAAAAATAATTGTCTATATATATTTTCATGAGTCTTTTTATACAACTTACGGTAAAAGATTGATAACTCTTCAATTTCATTTATTTTTTCATTACTAAAAAGCTTATATAAATAACTAAATTTATTATTTTTAACTTCTACTATAGAAATACAATCAGAATCATAAAAAAAAATCTTCAGTTTTTTACATACTTCATAAAACTTTCGAGCAGATATATCTGATTTACCTTGTTCAAATCTATAATACATGGATTTTGACATTAGTCCTATATATATCTTCAGCAGTAATACCTTTTTTATTTCTTATTTCTTTTATAACTTTACCTAAATGATTCATAATTTTTATTCACATCTTTATATATTTTTTTGATAGTCAAAATATACATCAATGAATATAACAAAACAATGATTATGATTGAAATAACAATTGGTTTACCTAACAAATTAAACTTACCTAATGTATGAAATGCTAATCTACCAAGAACAGCATAGCTAAAACCTAAATAAAAAATAATCCCATTAATGAGACCAATAACTAACGGACTACTAAAAATGACAATATTTTCTCTATTTAATAATTGGCGCAAATCATGTAAACTAAATCCTAATTTTAATAAATTATTATTTTCAATGTCAAAAACAAGGTAATTATTTACGGAAATAAAATACAACACAACTAATACACTAATTAAAATAATACAACAAACAAAACCAACTAAAATAATAGTCGGACTATTATCATAAACTACACCTTGTATTTCTTTATATGATGACAATACATCTGATAATTTATTTGATTGATTATCATTTGCAAATGCTTTAGAATTTCTAAGATTATGTTTATTAAGAATGCCGTATCGGATTACTACGCTATTTTCCTTTAATTTATCAAATAAAGTATCTGAAACAACTAATAACACTGGTGCTTTCACCATACTTATCCCACTGTCATCATGCATCAAATATGTAAATTTCAAATTAATATTATTAACCTGATATTCTTGTTGTTTTGGTATGATGCGTTTATCATACATCGTTATTAAATACGCATTATTGCCAGTCGTCTGATGATGCCATTTATGGTCTTGATCTTGAAGTAATTTTTTATATTCAGCTTCTGATACTATCTCAACAGATGCCACTTTTTTATTGTGAGTTAGTGGCACTTGAGGATTAATATGAGCTTGTAAAATATTAACATAACTTAATTTAGCATCATATTTCTTTGCCAATGTTTGCATAATTTTTTCATCGTTCTTATTATGTATTTTAGCTTCCATAACAGATGGTACTTCGGCATCTAATGAATGATTTTGATAATTCAAAATTAAAATACTCATACATAATAAGGTCATCACGCCAGAAATAAGAAGCGACAACACAATTATAATATTTGATTTTTTGCGAATATTAATTTTTAAACGATTAAAGACAATACTATTAACGTAATTTAAATCTCTTTTCTTGATGTAATTAATAATAAGACCATTGCTATATTTAACAAAAAGATAACTGCCTAATATTAAAATTAATAAGGTTGCGAGTAAGACAGGAAAATAACCAATTACATTCCAAAATGAATTAGGCATTTTACTCAAGTCATAAACACTATAATATGACATCAAAATAAGCACGATACCTAAAACACCTAAAATATAATTATCTTTGATAGGTTTATCGATTTCATATTTTACATTACTTAATTTAACTAAACTTTTTTTATTAATTAAATATATAAAAATAATATAACTCATAAGGCATAAAAAGATAAATAACTTCACATCATATAATAAATAACTATATTGAAACCAATCTTGACTATTAATCTTTAAATTTAATAAATAAATAATACCATGTTGAAGAAAGTAATACCCAATAGGAGCAATCATAATACTAAGCATTAAAGAAAAAAAGACGATTATTATATTTTCCACAAATAAAATATACCGTATTTCTTTTGTAGATAACCCTAACATGGAATAAATACTTAACTCTTGCAACCTATCTTTTATAAAAAAAGAGCTAAAATAAATTATATATAAGCATAGAAATAAATAAAAAAATATACGGATAGTTTGAAACATAGCCATCATAGATTGATTGTCTCGTAATAATGAAATAATATTATGATTACTTGCAAATAAATTCATTATATTAAAAAGACTAAAAATTAAAACTAATGATAAGATATAATTTAAATATCTTGTAAAATTATACTTAATATTTTTAAAAGATAGCACACCCATTCAAATGACTCCTTTTATAAAAGTGACATAAGATCTGCCAACTCTTTATCCGAATTATTGGCAAATTCAGAAACAACTCTTCCATCTTTCAGTACAATAATTTTTGTCGCATATGAAGCTACTTCCAGATCATGCGTGACCATTACAATCGTAGTCCCTAATTGTTGATGAATTAATTGCAAATAGTCCATTATTTGTTTTGAATTTTTACTATCCAAAGCTCCAGTCGGCTCATCTGCTAAAATAATTTTGGGCTTTTTAACTAAAGCTCTCGCAATAGCAATACGTTGCTTTTGCCCACCGGATAATTGATGTGGATATTTATCTAAAATCTGAGAAATATCTAGCATCTGTGCTATTTCATCAATGATTTTTTTATCTTTTTGTCTAATCAGCAAAAGGGATTGATTGATATTTTCTCTAGCGGTCAAACTATTTAATAATTTATAATCTTGAAAAATTAATCCTACGTCATATTTTCTATAATTAGCCCTTTCTTTTTCTTTTAACGATAAAATATCTTTATTTCCTATATATACCGAGCCCGTAGTTGGAACATCTAAGGTAGCTAAAATATTTAGTAGCGTCGTTTTGCCTGAGCCCGATTTCCCCATAATAGCAACAAACTCATTATGTTCAATATTTAAACTCAAATCATGTAAAACTTTTTGTGTATCATAAATTTTTTCTAGCTTATTTATCTTAATCATATTCAATTAATTTCACCTCTATTTAAATATAATTCATATAATTTCTTATAGGGCATATAGTGTAGCAGCTGTTCGTGATTACCTATTTTATTAATATGTCCATTTTCTAAAAATAATATCTTATCTGCAATTTCTAGGGTAGTTAATCTATGAGTTATAAAAATAACTGTACAATCCATTTTTGCTAAATTGGACATAATTAAATTTTCTGTTTTAGCATCCAATGATGATGTAGCCTCATCTAAAATTAATATTTTAGGATTATCATATAAACTTCTAGCGATTGCTATTCTCTGTAACTGCCCACCTGATAATAAATTAGTATCATTCGAAATAATAGTCTCTTCTTTCATTGGTAATTTATTTATATCATCCCAAATGCAAGCAGCTTTGCATGCAGCAATTACTTTATTTTTGTTATACGATCTAAATAATGTAATATTATTAAGTATAGAATCATTTAAAAAATTATTACTCTGAGGCACAATAGATATATTAGAACGAATACATTTTTTTGATAATTTTTTTATATCTATATTAGATATTTTAACTTTTCCAGAATATGATTCCTGCTGACCTAATATTGTAGACACTAAAGTAGATTTTCCACTTCCAGATAATCCAGTTATTCCTATTATTTCATTATCTTTAATTGAAAAATTTATATCATTTAATACATTAATTCCTTCAACATATTGAAAATTTAAATTTTTTACTTCAATACAATTTCTAAACTCACTCACATCCAAACCAATTTTATAATTCTCATCAAAATTTTTTACCTCATATATTAAATCAAAAAATTTATTTTTATATATTAAATCATCTACTATATTTAAAATATTTGAAATTGGACTTATTATTAAACTAGATAAATAAAAAATAATAAAAATATTTCCCATTTGATTATCAATATTGTACACATATTTAATGGATATTGCAGTTAAACAAAATGGAACAAAATAAATCATTGAAGAATTAAATCCATTATAAATAGACAACAAAAATTCTTTATTTAATGAATTTGATATATATTCACTAAATATTTTTTTCCATTCATCATATAAATATTTTTCTAGATTATGATACTTTATAAATTCTATTACACTTAAAATATCCATAAATTTATTCATAGCTTTAGATTGACTCTTAATTTCATTTGAGATCAAACTACTTTTATTTTTAAAAGTAATGGCGCCAAAAGCTAACTGAAGAACAATAAATATTAATATAACATTCCCTAACATAAACGATTGAATATATATATATATGATAGATAAAATAGCAACACCTATATTAAAAAAGATATTAAGAGTTTCTTCTGAAAATAACTCCTTAGCAACATTACTACCATTATATCTATAAATTAATTCCGAATTATCTATTCTCTTAAAAAAAGTTAATGGAGAATTTATTACATTGGATACATATTTATGCGATATAAATTTATTTATATTAATTTTTATATTTGACGATATCAGATTTTTTACACATGTCAATATAAAATAAATAATTGTAATAAATATCATTGTAATTATAAAATTATTTAAATAATATCTATTAATAACATTCTTCAATATAGTGGGTATAACGAACGAAATAATTTGCACAATAAAACTTAGAATAAACAATAAAAATATTTTATATTTATATTTAAAAAATAAATCTATATATTTATTACCATTTTGATTACTTATCCCTTTTTTTGCTATATTTTCTTTTTTTACAACTAAAATATAAAGAATTGAATCATTAAGTAATGAAATATCCCTTCTATAAATACCTTTTGCTGGATCATATATTATTAGTTTCCTATCCTTTATATTTTTAACGCAAACAAAATGATTTCCTTTTACCTGTAAAATAAAAGGACATAATTTAGAATCTAATTTATTTGTTTTATATGCTTTAGTTTCGAAACCAAATTCCTTAAATATATTCATCATATTTAAAAAATTTATACCATTTTTTCCAGTATTAAATCTATTTTTCAAATATAACGGAGTATAATCATATCCAAAATAAGATAACATCATTGATATACAACAAATTCCACAATCAGACATTGATAATTGTTCAACGTATTTCATCTTTTTCATTTAAATTTCCTCTTAAACTAGGTAATTTTATAAGTAAAATCGAAGGTATATCATTTGGAAATAAAACTCTCATTAATTCATATATCATTCCACTAAACCCTAGCATTAAGCCATATATATCTTGTTTATGTGGCAAACCACATATAAATTTATTATGTTGACAAATATATGTACTAATTTCTCTAGAAATATCCAAACTATTGATATTCTCATTAATTACATAGTCCTCAATAAATAAATCAATATTCCCAAATGTTCCATGACATAAACAAGAACTATACTCTATTCCATTATCAATTACCGATTTCTTAGCCATATCTATATCCTTTAATATATTTAAATATAATCTAGATAAACCAATCCCTGCACTACCATGACACCAATGCACTGGATTAGGTATTTCATTTAATTTTCTATTTTCTACATTTCTTAAATCTATCCAATTATTATTCAATATAGATTTATTTTCTAAATTAATGCATTGTTGTATCATATTAGAAATATCATCATCAATTAAAATTTTATTAGCCTCATTCAATGCATATACTATGCCACTTAAACCATGTGCCATTCCATTAAGATGATATTTATATCCAATATCAGAAATAAAACATTCCCTTTCATTCCATAATTCTTTGTATACGCAACTTATTTTTTGTATATTTTTTTTAATTTCTTCCTGATATTTAGGATAAATTTGATATATTTGACAACATAATTGTAAATATCCCGCTAGACCTGAAATAAAATCTAATTTTTTAAATTGTCCAATATATTTAAAACTGTTAAATAATATATTTATACCTTTATCCTGCAATTTGTTATCATCAAGTAATATTCCTAAAAATATATACATGTATATAACCGAACCTATGCCGTTAAATACAGATAAATCACTATATATATCTTCTGTATCTATTTGAATCTCTATTTCTCGAATGATTTTTTTTATAATTTGCAAATAATTTTTATCGAAGTAATATTTATATAAAATACCAAATACTATACATATACCAGATAATCCATCATACAATTTATAATTACATGGTTTTAATAACCAATTTCCACTAGGTTGTATTTGTAAATCCAACCAATTAACTCCGTATTCATCCATAAAAGAATCATTTATAATTTTTTTAGTAAGCTGCTTGATAGATTGTTCTATGGTAGATTTTTCTATTTTCATTCCATCAAAATTTATAGGTATATTTTGTTGTCTAATTCTTTTAGGAATAGGTTCAAACATAGCCAATTCTATAAAAAATATTTGTTGTTCTAAATCTTTTAAATTTAAAGAAATTATTTTCTGTTTAGTGAATAGCACAAAATTACCTCTAACTAATGTATATAAATAATTATGGCTAGAATTATATATATCATCTGAATTATTATATTTATAAAAATACGGAATATCAAAATTCTTAATATCACTTTTTTCTGAATTAAATATATTATATTTAATACTATTACTATTATTTTTTATTTTTAAAAAATTAAATATATTTGCTTCTATACTAATATCATTATAGTAAATAGGATTTAAATAAGTATTTAAAATACTAGAATATGAATTTGTATTCTTAAAAATTATTCTTGATACACCTGCATATATATATTCCCAAAAATTCCAACTTAATATTTTAGAACTATTTTTGATGAAAAAAATATACAATTTTCTAAACTCATCAGTAATAAATTTCGAAAAATTATACACTAATTTATAATCAATACAATTAGGTATATTAGCCCTATCTATATTTTTGATACGCGCTTTTATAATTTTAATTTCACTAGATTTATTATTAATTATTTTATCTACTATAATGTCTTGATTACCATGTCCCAAAATTCCTGAAATATTAATTCCTGTTTCTCCTAAAGTACATGGGAATAAATTAGTAGCATATACTGAATTTTTTATTAAATCATATATCTTATATGTCTGAGAAGAAATAATATCCACATTTAAATCATCTAATTCAATATATTGAAATATAGACTCTGTATCTACCAAATATACTTTATCATTTGAAACAATTATATTTTTCATATGTAAATCTGTAATATTAAAAATATAAGCAATAAAAGCTAGCGATCCATACTGCTTATATATTTTAGACAAATCACTATTTTTAGTAGATTTATTTCTAATAAATTCTTGCCAACCATAAAAATTTTGTGTGTAAACTTTAGGTATATAAAACATTTCAAAGCCTTGTTGTTTTAGTAGAGTCAACATTTTTTGCAATCCAATATCTACCTTTAAATTTTTAGGTTTATAATAAAGACATCCTTTTTCAAGTACTACTTTACATACTGATTTATTTCCTTTGTGAGTATCCCCTTCTGCAAATTCAACATGAATTATTTTTCCGTAAACACCAAAAATATCTATCAAATGATTATAATCTTTTATATATGCATTTATAATTGTAAAAAAATAATCTATTATATTACTAATAGATATATCTATTTGTTTAAATAATTTTGAATATGTTTTCCGTAATTCATCTAAATTTAATAATGTAAAATATTCTATATATTGTTCCTCTAAAGTATCACTATTATACTTATGATTAACTCTTTTTTGATTTATATCATATACAATAGTCTTAACTATTTTTTTATATGTAAATTCACCTAAATATTGAACTAAATCTATCAAAACACTTTTATAGTCTAACCAAATATTATATTTAATAATATTTAATTCAATTTCAGATTTAAAATATTCTTCTATATATAGATCACTAATTTTTTTTATATTATTATCCATTATTACTCCTAATTTATAAAGGTTGAAGTCAAAAAGACTTCAACCATAAAAAAGATTAACAACATACAATAATTGAATTTGGACAATCATCAGTAATTGTGCGTACCCAGCCAATACCTTTGGCACCAGATACTTCCATCAATTCATCAAATGATAATTCTTCAATAAATTCTTCCATCTCATTTCACCTCACTGTGTAATTAAATTATCTAAGAGATATCTCTTAGATGATTTAATTATATTACGTATATATAATTAATGTTGTCTAGTCTAATATATTAAACTCATCTTATATTTTTCTGAATAATTATCCATTCACAAGACACTCAACTAAATACTGAAAATTCTGCATCCATATCCATAAAAACGCAAAAAAATAGAGTAACTTTCACTAAGAAAGTTACTCTATTTATATCTAAACTGATTTTATTTATTTAAACGTGCACGTAATTCTTTGGTTTGTTCTTCAAAACCTGGTTTACCAAGTAAAGCAAACATATTACGTTTGTATTCTTCAACACCTGGTTGATCAAATGGATTAATAGCATTTAAGTATCCTGAAATACCAGCTGCTAATTCAAAGAAGTACATTGTGTAACCTAATGTATAAGCACTCATATCTGGTAAATCTACAATCATATTAGGAACGTCACCATCAGTATGGGCAATCAACACACCTTCAAAGGCACGATCATTAACTTCATTCATATCCATACCTTCTAAGTAACCTAAACCATCTAAATCTTCAGCCATTGCTGGGATTTTAACTGAGCCACGTGGTTTTTCAACATGTAAAACTGTTTCAAAAATATTACGTGTACCTTCTTGGATAAATTGACCTAATGAGTGTAAATCTGTTGAGAAGTTTGCACTTGATGGATAAATACCTTTTTGATCTTTACCTTCAGTCTCACCAAATAATTGTTTCCACCATTCAGCAAAATATTGTAATGATGGCTCATAGTTAACTAAAATTTCTGTATCTTTACCTTTACGATATAAAATATTACGTAAAGCCGCATATTGATATGCTTCATTTTCTGATAAATCATCTGATTGATAATCTTTATACGCAGCATTAGCACCTGCCATTAATTCATCAATATCAGCACCTGAAGCTGCAATTGGTAATAAACCTACTGCAGTAAATACTGAATAACGTCCACCAACGCCATCAGGAATCACAAATGTTGGCCAACCTTCAGCATCTGCTTGAGATTTCAAAGCACCGCGAGCTTGGTCTGTTGTTGCGTAAATACGATCATTTGCGCCTTCTTTACCATATTTTTTAATTAATAATTCTTCAAAAACACGGAATGCGATAGCTGGCTCTGTTGTTGTACCTGATTTTGAAATTACGTTAACTGAGAAATCACGGTCACCAACGATTTCTACCAAATCTTGTAAATATGTTGCACTAATGCTATTTCCTGCAAAGAAGATTTGTGGTGCATCATCATTTTTTAAGTTATAGAATGTATGATTTAAGAAATCAATCGCTGCACGTGCTCCTAAATAAGAACCACCGATACCAATAACGATTAAAACTTCTGATTCTTTTTTAATTTTTGTAGCTGCTTCTTTAATACGTGCAAATTCTTCTTTGTCATATGTTTCTGGTAAATCAACCCAGTCAGTAAAATCTGCTCCTGGACCAGTTTTTTCACGTAACATTTTATTTGCAACTGATACTTGTGGTTGCATATATTCTAGTTCGTGTTTGCCTACAAATTTATCAAGGTTTGAATAGTCAAATTTAATGTGTGCCATGATAAACCCTCCTAAAATTTCATCGTAACTATATGTCACTTATAAGTTTACTTGATTTTCATTTTTTTTCAAGTTGATTAAGTTAATTTATTGATTTTTTAAATAAAAAAATTAGCTTGTCTACTAATTATTTACTTGTTTTTTAACAGTTTCACGAACAACGATTTCATGTGGAATAACATAATTTGTTGTTGTTTGATCACTTAATAATTCAACTACTAAATTAGCTCCTTGCTTAGCGAGCTCAGATACATGAATATTGATTGTTGTCAAATATGGATGAAATAATGTTGAAAAAACAGAATTATTTACGCCTATCAATGAAATATCTTGTCCGACTTCATAACCATAACTTGAAAGTAATGGCATTAATTTCACAGCAACCACGTCATCGCCTGCAACAATAGCATCAATTTTTTTATCATTTAAAAGACTTATCATTTTTTCAACTGATAAAGCATCTTCCGTACAAATCATTTCAGAAGCAGATAGATTATTCCAATCCATCTCTAATTTATAACCATTAAATCTTTCACGGAAAACAAACTCTTTTAAATTTCGACCTACAAAAATGATATTGCGATGTCCATTATCAATTAAAAATTTTGTTGCTGTCCTGCCAACTGAAATATTATCATTATCAACATAGCGAATTTGATTATTATTATCATTAGGTTTACCAATCATTACAAAATGAACTTTTTCTTCAAGAAGATACTTTGCTACTAGATCATTTTCAATGGAATAAAGAAGCATAAATCCATCTACACTTCTTTTTTGTTGCATCATTTTAACGACATCTAACAATTTATCACTTGTATTAGCTGAAGCAATAGATGCTGTATATTGATTATCATTTAAAGCTTGACTTATTTCACTAATTAAATCCATAAAAAATGGTTGTTCGATATTTTTGTCTTTAGCAGTTGGTGGCAAAATAAGACCGATATTATTAGTTGCTTTACTGGCCAAATTTTGTGCTGCCATATTTGGTACATATCCTAGTTCTTTAATGGCTTTTCGAACTTTTGCCTTTGTTGCTTCTGATATATTCGTTTGATTTTTTAATGTTCTTGAAACCGTTGATGTTGCTACACCTGCTCTTTTAGCAACATCTTTAATTGTGACAGTCATTGTATTAACCTTCCGTTCTTTAAGTAATGTTATGAATATATTGTCATATTTTATTAAATAAATCAAAATTATTTCTGCACAATTTTATTTTACAATAAAATCGTTTGCACTATAGATTATGGCTTAACAAAAAATAACACTCCAGACTACTAATCCAATAATATTTCAATGCTATAATCTGCAATGATATTCCAAGCATTATTGACTTAATATAAGATGGTAAATGCATAGCATAGCCATTTTTTGTACACTATTGGATATGGCAGCCACTGGGCTACTAACAGGTGATACTTCAATAAAAATATAACAATTATCCTTCTTTTCATCCGAAATTCTTATTCCAAGAAAATTAATCGAATCTCCCATTACACCAAAAACTATCATCGAAATTAATGAATATTTAGCCCAACTAATACCATCCACCGCAGAACTTTCAAAAAAATTTGTGTATATAAAATAGGCAAAATAATAATAAAGAAAACATATTTTGCATCTCTAAATGTTTTTTTATATTTAACACAAAGAGGTAGCAATATTTACTCATTTCCTACTACCTCCTTAAAATATTCATTTAAATCTTTTTCTTTAATTTTAATATTTTCTATTTTGTAATTATTACTTATAATTACTTCTACCACTTTGGTATCAGTTGTATAATATTTTTCTCCACCGAAAAGGACTTTTTCTTTTATATCATTTGTTATATTTTCTTTATTTAAAATATAAATTTTTTTATTAATAACATATTATATTATTTACATTTAATTTCTTTTATATAACATTAGAATTATATCAAGGTTTTAGAAGGATTTTAAAACTATTAAATATCACTTTTTACTTTTATTAGAAGTATGTTTTTCATAATTTTTGCCCCTTTTTATACATAAAAATAAGGACTGAATTAAATTCATACTCTTTTATAATAGACACATCATTTATTGTATTATTTAATTTTTCATATGATTCTTTCCAACATTTTACTTCATGTGTAATATCAACTAAAACAAAATCATTAGTATTAAAAATTTGGTCTAGTTTACCATTTAAAAATTTCATTATATATTTAGATTTAAAATTTGTTGTTATTAACTATATTATCTGAAGTTCATTGTCCTACTACATATAAATTTGCATCATCTTGTACAAAATAAAGTGATTGATTTGGAAAAAATTTATTACCATCTTTTTCAAACCAGCATAATATACCAATAAAATTTTACTGTATAACTACATTATATATTTTAGTTATCATAATATGAAATAAATACCTTTATTTTAGCATTCTATATTTTTTATATAGACCAAAACTGTTGTTTTAGATACTACGTGATAAAAAAATAAATAAAATAAATTTATTTAAGATTTATCTTACTATATAACAATTAATTTCAAAATTTGTTATAATAAATATACTTAAAATAAGGAGGATAATTATGAACAAACCTTTACTTAAAAGTTTATCTTTTATTTTAATTTATTATATTGGTATCTTCATAATTGGAGCAGCCGATTATCATACTTACTATAACTTACACATTGTCAATTCAGTAGAACAATCATTAACAATAACACGTTGGATTTTTATCCTTATGCCTATTATTGTTTCAATTATTGGAATTATTCTTTTTAAACCTAGATTTATCCATAGTCTTAAAGACTATAAACAAAATTTTTTCAAATATGTTATTTGGGTCATACTAGGATTCCTATTAATTTTGATTATCAATTCATTATTTCCAAGCGAAACAGCTAATCAAAGTTATTTAACAGATACTATCAACGCTTTTACTATAAATCAAAAAATAGGACTGGCTTTTACAATTGTTATTTTTGGCCCTATTAACGAAGAAATAATATATAGACAAATTTTGATTGGGGAATTACAGAAATACATTCCTCAAAAATGGATACTATTAATTTTATCAAGTATTGCTTTTGGTTTACTCCATATATCTTCAATTGATCAAATTGGACAATCTGTCGTTTATATTTTAAATGGTATAGTAATTGGTTCAGTTTACTTAAAAACTAATGATAATGTAATTGCCTCAAGTAGTATTCATTGGTTGAATAATTTACTTGGATTATTCTTCTCTTAAAAAAGAGATTCATATATGATGATATGAACCCCAAATTTTGAACATCAAAAATGTTCAAAATTTGGGGTGTTTTTATGCAATTTTCTAGATAAATTAAACATGTATATATATATACAATAATATAGATATAAATATATTGAAAATTTATATGGTATAAATAATGGTAACTTAATATCCGTTATTGATAAAAATGGAATTAATTGATTATATAGGACGAGAAATTAATGGCAATAAATAGAGTATTATTATATAACGATGGACTATTACACAACTGGATTAACGATTATAAGAAAAATGGTTATAATATTGTTACAAAACCTATTGGAAGACCAAGGAAAAATTCAACAATGAAAAAGAAAAACAATAATTTAAATCCAAAAGATAAAAAAATTCAAGAATTAGAAGAACAATTACTACGCGCTAGAGCGGAAAATACTTGTTTAAAATCACTAAGGGAATTGGACGAACAAGACGAGAAAAAACAGAAATAATAAATAAATTACGCGCCCAATTCCCGTTATCAATCCTGTTAGATATAGCTGGAATGAGTAAATCTACTTTTTACTACAACTTATCAACTTCAAAAGATGATAAAAATAAAGATATTATGCAGAAAATTAAACATATTTTTGAATCTCATAACGGAAATTATGGTTATCGTAGAATTACCGTAGCTTTACGTAGTAGAGGTATTATTGTAAATCATAAAAAAGTTAAACGTCTTATGAAAGTTATTTGGTTATTTGGTAAAACTATTCGTAAACGTAATCGTTATAGTTCATACAAAGGAACTATTGATAAAATTGCAGATAATAAAATCAAACGTAACTTTACTTCTGAAAAACCAAAACGAAAATGTTATACATATGTTACTGAATTTAAGCTTAATAACGGAGAAAAAATATATTTATCTCCGATTTTAGATGGATTTAACAGTGAAATTATATCTTATGATGTGTCGACAACTGATATGAAGTATGAATAATAAAACCTTTACCAGATAATAATATATCATTAGTATCAATATCCTTAATAAATTCGTCTATACCAATATTAACATCAATTAATTGTCTCTCACCTAAAAATAAACCAATTATTTTAATATCGTCTACAAAACGAATTATTTTAAACATTTTATTATTTTTATCATATTCAAATTTAATTTGCCCATCACTTAATAAATTGGCATATTGATGCCGCAATGCAATTAATTGCTTAACAAATTGATACATTTGTCCATCTTGTTTAGAGCTATCCCAGACCATACAAGCACGGTTAGATGGATCTGGTCCACCTGTCATTCCATATTCAGTACCATAATAAATACATGGTGTTCCCGGTTGTAAAAACATAAACGCTAATAACTTACAAGCTAAATTTTTATCACCATCAACTTGATATAATAAACGTGCCGTATCATGCGAATCAAGCATATTTAAATTCATACGATTAACTTGGTCACGATAAAGCATCAATTGACTATACAATACAGAAGCTAATTGTTCTTCATCAATAGTATGTTCCTTAAAATACTGCATGATATTTTCACAATACGCGTAATTCATAGTGCCATTAAATTCTCCGCCTTGTAACCACGGTTGAGCATTATGCCAAACTTCACCTAAAATATAAAAATCATCTTTAAGAGAATAGCAGGCATTATAAAATTGGCGCCAAAAATGATGATCCACTTCATTAGCCACATCTAGCCGCCAAGCATCAATATCAAATTCACGAATCCAATACGTAGCGATGGATAATAAATGTTCCACTACTTTAGGATTAGCTGTATTCCATTTCGGCATATGCGGAGTAAAAGCAAAAGTATCATAATTTAAATTTTCTGCTACTTCATTGTCATCTGTCGCATCATAACTAACCGGAAAACTGTGAATATAATACCAATCTTTATATACCGAATCCGCACCATGTTTGATCACATCTAACCATTGTGGTGCTGTATCACCCGAATGATTAAGAACCGCATCTAGCATAATTTTCATCCCGCGCCGATGAGCTTCTTGTACTAGCTTACGAAAAGTTTCTTTACTACCAAATTGAGGGTCTATCTCAAAATAATCAATCGTATCATACTTATGATTTGAATAAGCTTTAAAAATCGGACAAAAATACAGCCCGTTAATACCTAGTGCTTCTAAATCATCTAAGTGATCAATGACGCCTTGTAAATCACCACCGAAAAAGTTTTCACGACTTGGTTCCTCACTATCCCAAGCTAAAACATTAGCCGGATCATTACTTGGATCACCATTCGCAAATCTTTCTGGAAAAATTTGGTACCACACCGTTTTTTTCACCCATTCTGGTGCTTGAGCCATATCAATGACATGGAAATATGGTAATGAAAAATAAAAATTAGGTACATTGTAATATTTGGCCTCTAAAGGATAAACACCTCGGTCACCAAAGAAAATAGCTTCTCCCTCATTATCGACTACTTTAAACGCATACTTTAAACGACGACGAGGCATAGTTAAAGCATATTGAAAATAATAATGTTCTTTTGTTTCGGCTACTTTCGTCATTATTGCTGCCTCATCTAACCATTTATCTCCGTCCACTTCATACGGATCACCATACATAACATATACGTTTGCTACATCTTTACCAGTCCGCAGGCGTAAATGCACTGTATCTTGATCATATAAATATGCATATTCACTTTCTGTCCGATGATATAAAGCTGCTGTATTCATTTATAATTCCTCCTTAATAACTAATGAACCCCATGGTTTTAACACATAATTATCATTTGTTTTTTCTACATTTTCAGCTAACATTATTTGGCCATTATTTTTAATGGATTGTAGCTGATTTGATAAATTACAATAAATCGTTGCTTTAGTATTTTGATATATACGTTGATATGCATACACTGGACTGTCGATACGTTGATAACTACCATATGTAAATAACTTTGTTTTTTTCAGTTGTAAAAGTCGTTTATAGTAATTTAAAATACTATGTTCATCTTGGCTTTCGACCTCAACGTTATACTCATTTTCTACATTAACACCAAGCCACGGTGTCACTGAACTAAAACCAGCATAAGTATCAGCATTCCATTGCATAGCTCCTCTTGAAGCATTACGTGTTTGATTTTCAATTAACGATAATGCTTCTGTTTGACTTAAACCATATTTTCTTGCTTGCTTATAAAAAAGTCGCCCTTCTAATTCTTCAATATCAGCGACAGATTTAGCGTGGTGGTTACACATCCCAATTTCTTCACCATATAACAAAATAGGGAGTCCTTTTTGTAAATACATCAAAGTAGCCAAACATTTTTGACTAGCTACTCGGAAATTTAAATCACCCAAACGATTTAACATCCGTGGCATATCATGATTATTCCAATACAATGTTGGCAAGCCAATTTGTCCCATTTTCATTTGCCATTCATCCATTGTTTCTGCAAAATATGACCAATCAAATATTTTAGGCTGAAAACGTGAATCAAGCTGAGGATATTTCGGCTTATCAAAATCTTTGAAGTAGCGAAATGTAATAACACTATCACATTCACAGCGATCTGGATGCATGTAATTTATTGCTTGATCTATTTCAGCACTTGATGCCTCGCCCACTAAAAATAAATCTGGAAATTCTGCTTTCAATTTAGTACTAAATTCTTTCATATATTGATGGACAATTGGCAAATTAGCATAATATTCTTCTGCCAATAGCGTATCTTCTGTAATTGGCTCTTTTAATTTAGTAAAATCAGCTTTTCCTAAGTGAATAAAGGCATCTAGACGTAAGCCATCAATACCTTTACGACACCAAAACTTTGCAATTTCTAACATTTCTTGTCGTAATTTCGCATTAGTCCAATTTAAATCCGGCATTTCTTTATCAAAAAGATGGAAATAATACCTACCATCTGCCGTTGGTTCCCAAACTGAACCGCCAAAAAAAGATGCCCAATTATTTGGTTTTTCATCAACAAAATAATAATAATCATTGTACGGACTATGTACATCTGCTAGGGCTTGTTGGAACCAAGGATGCCTACTTGAAGTATGATTTAATACAAAATCAAAAATCACTTTTAAATTTCTTTGATGTGCTTCAAAGATTAATTGTTCCACATCTTGCATCGTGCCAAAAATCGAATCAATCGTAAAATAATCATCGACATCATATCCATTATCAATTTGAGGTGATGAAAAAATAGGATTTAACCATAACGTATTAACTCCTAAATCACTTAAGTAATCTAATTTACTAATAATACCTTGGATATCACCAATTCCATCAGCATTACTATCATTGAAACTTTTAGGATAAATTTGATAAATAATAGCTTGTTCCCACCATTTTGGTTGCATAATATTCACCTAATTTCTTTATTTTCTAATTTCGCTTACAGATTAGCACGCAAGCGTTTTCATGTCAATTGCAACTTTTTTCAAGTAGCGCCAACAAATTTATTTCCAAAAAATTATTGACTCTTAGTTTTGTAAGCGTTATCATTAAATCGTAAGCTTAGACAACCGTTTGCATTATCATTTCATTTTAATTAAATTAGCTATAAAGGAGAAGGAACATGAAAAATGCCTTAAAAAATATTTTTTCTTTTGATTTTTGGCAAAAATTCGGTAAAGCCTTAATGGTTGTTATTGCTGTTATGCCAGCAGCAGGATTAATGATTAGTATTGGTAAATTGATTGCTATGATTGATGTTCAAGCAGCTATTACAATTGGTAGTATTACTGAGAATATTGGTTGGGCAATTATTAATAACTTACCAATTTTATTCGCCCTAGCAATTGGTGGCTCTTGGGCTAAAGAAAGAGCTGGCGGTGCCTTTGCATCTGGTTTAGCCTTTATTTTAATTAACCGTATCACTGGTGCTGTTTTTGGCGTAACAACTGAAATGCTAGCTAAAAAAGCTGCTACGGTACAAACATTATTTGGTCAAACAATTGATGTTAATGGTTATTTCACAAGTGTTTTAGAAGCACCTGCTTTAAATATGGGTGTCTTTGTCGGTATCATCGCCGGTTTTACTGGTGCGATTATTTATAATAAATATTATAACTTTAACAAATTGCCTGCTTCACTATCATTCTTTAATGGTAAACGCTTCGTACCATTTGTTGTCATTATGTGGTCAGTAATTATTGCCATCTTTTTAAGCGCTTTCTGGCCATTTGCTCAAACAGGTATTAATAACTTTGGTAAATGGATTGCTGAATCTGGTGATAAAGCTCCATTTTGGGCACCATTTATTTACGGTACTTTAGAACGTTTATTACTACCATTTGGTTTGCATCATATGTTAACAATTCCTATGAACTATACAGATTTAGGTGGTACTTATACTATCTTGACTGGTGCTTCTCAAGGTAAAGAAGTTTTAGGTCAAGATCCATTATGGTTAGCTTGGGTTACAGATTTGATTAACTTAAAAGCACAAGGTCATATGGCTCAATATCATGACTTACTAGAATCTATTCGCCCAGCACGCTTTAAAGTTGGCCAAATGATTGGTTCTTCAGGTATTTTAATGGGTATTACTATTGCGATGTATCGTAATGTTGAACCTGCTCGCAAAAAAGTATATGCTCAAATTTACTTCTCAACTGCTTTAGCTGTGTTCTTAACAGGTGTTACTGAACCACTAGAATTTTTATTCATGTTTGCCGGTATGCCATTATATATTGTTTATTCATTACTTCAAGGTTTAGCCTTTGGAATGGCCGATATTATTGATTTACGTATTCATTCATTTGGTAACTTAGAACTTGCAACACGTTTACCAATGTCAATTAAAGCTGGCTTAGGCCATGATATTATCAACTTTATTATTGTTTGTATTGTCTTTTTAGTTATTAGCTACTTTATTGCTAACTTTATGATTAAAAAATTAAATATCGCTACTCCTGGTCGTTTAGGCAACTATATCGATGGTGGCGAAGGTAATGATAGTAACACTCAACAAACTGATAGTCAAAATGGAACTTCACAACAAATTTTAAATATTGTGAATTTATTAGGTGGCCCAGATAACATTAAAGATGTCGATGCTTGTATGACTCGTCTACGGGTGACAGTCCGTGACATTGCTAAAGTTGCCAACGAAGATGCTTGGAAAGCTGAAGGAGCTATCGGCTTAGTCTTAAAAGACAACGGCGTGCAAGCAATCTATGGCCCACAAGCTGATGTTTTAAAATCAGACATTAACGATTATTTATCAGGATTATAAAATGAAACTCTTAACTTTAAATACACACGCTTGGTTGGAAGATGACCAACTAATGAAAATTGAACAATTAGCGCAAAAAATTATAGATGAAAATTATGACATTATTGCTTTACAAGAAGTCAACCAATTAAGTCAAAATAAAATTATTGATAAACCACTCAATTATATCAATTATCAAAACCAAACTATGCCTATTAAGCAAAATAATTATGCTCTTGTTTTAGTCGAATTGTTAGCTAATAAATTTAATCAAACATATTTTTGGACATGGGCATATAATCATCAAAGTTATGATCGATTTGATGAAGGCGTAGCACTCTTAAGTAAATATCCTTTACAACAAGTGCACTCTTTACCTTTTTCAAAAACAACCGATCCTCTTGATTATCATACTCGAGTAGCTATAGGAGCCACGATTACTTATCGTAAGCAACAATTCACCTTTTATAGTTTACATACTTCTTGGTGGAAAAATCCTGAAGGTTAAATTACATTTCCTATCGAAGCTAATCGTTTAGCTAATTTAGCTACTAATCAACATCCTGTATTTTTACTAGGTGACTTTAATAATCCAAGTCACCTAGTAAATGAAGGGTATGATTTAATTTGTCAAACATGGTTTGATACTTATAAATTGGCATCTCAACGCTACGGAAAATATACAATGAGTGGAAATATCGCTGGTTGGGATGATAATCACCAACCAATGCGTATTGACTTTATTTTTACAAATCAACAACTAGCTATTAACAAAGCGGAAATAATTTTTGACGGACGTTTATTAGCCCCTATTTCCGATCACTTTGCTTATAGTATTACAATAAATCTCGATTAAGGACGGAATAAAATGCAACATACTATCATTATTGAATCATTACTTATATATTTTAAAAATAGTTTCAATTTTACAGGCCAAACAGAGCGCAAACATTATTGGTGGGCTTTATCTTTTATTTATATTTTAACTATTGGTCTCTCTCAAATTACTGCTCTACTTCAAATACCTGAAGTTGTCATGATTTGGCTTGCATTAAATATTATTCCTTTAGTATCATTAACTGTTCGCCGTTTACGTGATATTGGCTTAACAACTTTAAGTATTATCGTTTTATTTATAAGTATCATCGTTACTGCTTTAGGTGTTATTTTATTTCAATCTCGTTTAGCAGCAACTATGTTACAACTAATTGTCTTATTAACTGTTTTAGCACCATTACTAAAAACAAATGAATTATCAACAAATAAAGTTAGTCTGTTTTTACGTCCTAATCATTAATCTAGGTCTTTTTGACCTAGATTTTTTTGTACTTGGATACCTTGATAAATTCGAGTAAAATAAAAATAACAAAAAATATAAAGGATAGATTGAGCATGTATGATATTTGTATTATCGGAGCCGGTCCTAGTGGTTTAATGGCTAGTATCGCTGCTTCTTTATACGGAGCTAACACGTTAGTTATAGACAAAAATAAACAAGTCGGTAAAAAATTACGTCTCACGGGCGGTGGTCGCTGTAATGTCACTAATCGACAACCGATTGACCAATTAATTCAAAATATTCCTGGTAACGGTAAATTTTTATATAGCGCCTTATCACAATTTAATAACGAAGATATTATTAATTTTTTCGAAGAGCATAATACTCCACTTAAAGAAGAAGATCACGGACGGATGTTTCCGACCACAAATAAATCAAAAACGATCGTTGATACATTATATACAACAGCTATGAAGCAAAATGTCACTTTTGCTTTATCTACAACTGTGACAAAAATTACCGAACACGCATCTTTATTTCATATCAAAACAAATGATAAAACATATACAGCCCGAAAATTAATTATCACAACTGGCGGGCAAACATACACATATACTGGGTCAACAGGTGATGGTTATCAATTTGCAAAACAATTTGGTCATCATATTACACAACTATATCCAACAGAATGTCCATTAATTTCAAATGATCAACTCATTACAAGTAAAACTTTACAAGGGTTAAGCTTTAGTGATGCCCAAATTTCCATTTTACAAAAGCAAAAAGTGATTTTAACTCACCGACATGATTTATTATTTACACATTTTGGTCTATCTGGCCCAGCTGCCTTACGCTGCAGCGGCCACATTTGGCAATTATTACAAAAAAATCAAACTGTCCCGATTGAAATTAACTTTTATCCTGATATTACGAGTGATATGTGGTTACAAAAATTCCAAACATATCAACAACAAAATACCAAAAAACAAGTCAGCTCAATGTTAAAAGCAGAATTACCTGAACGCTTAGCTGAAGTCATTTTACAAATAGCCCAAATTCCAAAAAATACTATTAGCCAGCAATTATCAAAACAACAATTAATGCAAATTATCCAGCAACTACAACATTTTAAAATTAATATTAATCAAACATGGCCATTAGAAAAAGCTTTTGTAACTGGTGGTGGCATTGAACTCAAAGAAATTAATCCTAAAACTATGGAAAGTAAAATCCAGCCTCATTTATTTTTTGCAGGTGAAGTTTTAGATATTAATGGTTATACCGGTGGTTTTAATATTACTGCCGCTTTTGCAACTGGTTATACAGCTGGTAGTAATGCAGCACTAAGTTTATATGCATAATAAAAAGAACAAGTCAGTCTCCAGTCAACACAACTGTTGAAAAGACTAAACTTGTTCTTTTTTTATTCAATACCTGGATCGTAAAAGTTACCTAAAATTGTAACATTATCTGCAATCGACACAAAGGCATCGGGATCAGCTTCCTCCATTGCTTTGGCTAGCAACGGTAATTCGTAACGCGTAATAACTGTAATTAAAATAGTTTGCGTTTCATGATTGTAAGCTCCTTCAGCCCCATGTAAAATAGTAATACCACGTCGCAATTTTGCTTGTACATGATCCGTTACTCGTTGGGGATGTCTAGTAATTACCATGACTTGTTGCTTTTGCTGTTTTGTATATACAGAATCTGTTACTTTACCACTAATAAAAACAGAAAATAGACTATATAAAGCATATTTCCAGCCAAACATAAATCCTGCCGACACAATAATTAAGCCATTAAAGATAATTGCTAAACCACCAACATTTTTACCCGTTTTTTTCCGAATATACAATGTTATAATATCAATTCCACCAGATGAAGCGCCGTTTCGCATCGCAAAACCGACACCCATTCCATTAATAGCACCACCTAAAATAGCACAAACAATCGGATCACTAATCAATGTTTTTTCAGGTACTAATTGAATCATAATCGCTGAAATTGTAACACTTAAAACTGTAAAAATAGTAAACTTACGACCTAATTTAAACCAAGCGAGTAAAAATAATGGCACATTAATGCTATAAATAACTAACGCAATTGGTAAATTAATATCTAATAAGCGATAAATAATATTATCTAATAGCTGCGCAAAACCTGTGATACCACTTGCATAAATATGACCTGGTTGCCAAAATAAATTCAAAGCAATTGCCGATACTAAGCCATAAGTAATTGAAGCTGATAACTTTTGCGTCACATCTGCCTTCAAATTACCATCTGTCGTCCGTTTCATAAGAAAGACTCCTTAATTACTCATCATCAGTAACATTTAAATGAAGTTCATCCAATTGTTCTTGAGCTACTACACCAGGAGCTTGCGTCATGACGTCTATTGCCCGATTATTTTTTGGAAATGCAATAACTTCGCGAATGTTATCTTCACCAGCAAGTAACATCGCAAATCGATCTAAACCTAAAGCAATACCCCCATGTGGTGGGAAACCATAATCTAAAGCTTCTAATAGGAAACCAAACTGATCATTCATTTCTTCTTGGTCAAAGCCTAGAGCAGCAAACATTTGTTCTTGAATTTGACGTTTATAAATTCTTAGTGAACCACCACCAAGTTCATAACCATTTAACACAATATCATAAGCTTCAGCTTGTACTTCTGCAGGATTTGTTGCTAGTTTATCAACATCATCTTCTTTAGGCATTGTAAATGGATGATGCATTGAAACATAACGGCCCGCTTCTTCATCATACTCTAACAATGGCCAATCAGTTACCCATAAGAAGTTAAATTGATTTTTATTAACTAATCCTAATTCATCAGCTAAGTCACGGCGTAAAGCATCTAAACTAGCTGCTACTACTTTAGCACTATCAGCAACGAATAATAATAAATCATTATTTTCTGCAGCCATTACTTGCATTAATTGTTCTTTAGCTGCTTCGGTAATAAATTTAGCAATTGGCCCTTTTAAGTCTCCATCTTCAACTTTTAACCAAGCTAAACCTTTAGCACCAAAACGTTTCAAATAATCAGCCTTTTGATCAATTAATTTACGTGAATATTTGTCAGCCGCATTTTTTGCATTAATAGCTTTAACTTGACCTCCGTTATTCACTGTATCAGCAAATACTTTAAAATCTAAATCTTTGACAATCTCAGAAACATTGACTAATTCCATTCCAAAACGTGTATCTGGTTTGTCACTACCATAACGTTCCATTGCTTCTTGGTAAGTCATTCGCGCAAATGGTAACTCAACATCGATACCTTTAATTTCTTTCATTACCTTAGCAATTAGGCCTTCTGTATACGCTTGAATTTCTTCCGCTGATAAAAAACTTGTTTCAATATCAATTTGTGTAAATTCTGGTTGACGATCACCACGTAAATCTTCATCGCGGAAACAACGAACGATTTGATAATAACGATCCATTCCCGCAGCCATTAACAATTGTTTAATAATTTGTGGTGACTGTGGCAATGCATAAAAATGACCTTTTTGAATCCGTGAAGGTACTAAATAATCACGTGCGCCTTCCGGGGTTGATTTTGCTAAATATGGTGTTTCAATATCTAAAAAGCCATTTTGATCTAAATATTCACGTACAGCATGCGTTAATTTTGATCGTAATGCAATATTTTGATACATTTTCGGACGTCGTAAATCTAAATAGCGATATTCTAGACGTGTTTCATCATTAACTTTTGTATTATCATTAATTTCAATTGGTGTTGTTTTAGCTTCATTTAAAATTTTAATTTCATCAGCAATAATTTCAATTTGCCCAGTCGGCATATCGTCATTAATTGATTCACGTTTTGTTACTGTACCTGAAACTTCGATGACATATTCATTACGGCATTTATCCGCGATTGTCCACTGCTCTTTATTTTCTTCGGGATTAAAAACAATTTGAACAAGACCTGTGCGATCACGTAAATCAATAAAAATTAATCCACCTAAATCGCGTCGTTTTTGTACCCAACCTTTAACTGTGACTTTTTCTCCCTCATTCGCTAAACGTAAAGTGCCTGCATAATTTGTCCGTTTCATCCTATTCATTCTCCTCTAACATCGTTTGATAAATTTGTGTAAAATCATTATAAATATCAGCTAAAGCATATGTTCGTTCAAAGCCTGATGCCATATTTTTGACATTCGCAATACCTTCAGTTAATTCATTTTCACCAATAGTAATAACGATTTTTGCGTGTTGCTTATTAGCTGTTTTAAATTGCGCTTTTGGTTTACGAGCTAAGTAATCACGATTAGCATTTAAACCGACACGACGTGCTGCTTGAACAAGTTTCAAACATTCACTATTAACTTCTTCGCCAATACCTACAACATACACATCCAGATTATTATCAATCGGTAATTGAATCTCTTCAGCTTCTAAAGATAATAAAATACGCTCAATACCTAAAGCAAAACCAAAACCAGGTGTTGCTGGGCCACCTAATTCTTCGACAAGTCCCATATAACGACCACCTGCACAAATCGTTGTAATAGCACCAAATGTTTTCGCATCACTCATAATTTCGAAAATAGTGTGATTATAATAATCCAATCCACGTACCATTGTATGATCAACTGTATAATTAATTTGCAAATCATCTAATAGTTGTAAAACTTGTTCAAAATATGACTTACTTTCTGCATTTAAATAATCTAAAATTGATGGTGCATTTTGCACAATTTTTCGATCACATTCTTCTTTACTATCTAATACACGTAATGGATTTTCATGTAAACGTCGCTTAGAATCTTTACTCAACTGTTCTGTAAATGGTTCTAAATAATCAATTAATGCTTGACGGTAAGCTAATCGACTTTCTTGATCACCTAAACTATTAATGACTAATTTTAAATTTGACAAGCCAAGTTCGGTAAAATAATCCATTGCCATCGCAATATTTTCCACATCTAAAGCTGGATTAAAGCCACCAAATGTTTCCACACCAATTTGATGGAATTCACGTAAACGACCAGCTTGCGGACGTTCATAACGGAACATCGAACCAATGTAATATGTTTTATATGGTTTTGGATAATCATTACCAAATAATTTATGCTCAACAAAAGCTCGGACAACGGGTGCTGTGCCTTCTGGACGCAATGTCACATGACGATCACCTTTATCATAAAAATCATACATTTCTTTTGAGACAATGTCTGTTGTATCTCCAACTGAACGTGAAATCACTTCATAATGTTCAAACATTGGTGTTCGAATTTCTTGAAATTGATAACGTTTAAATACTTCGCGCGCTTTTTCTTCGACATATTGCCATTTTTCTGTTACACCTGGCAATAAATCTTGTGTGCCTTTAGGCTTTTGATAACCCATTTTATATCCTCCTAAATAAAAAACGCCCCTACAAATTGTAAGGACGAATATATATTCGTGGTGCCACCTTGACTTCAAGCTATCACAACGTTATAACATACGTCACACGGGTACAATTAGCACCAATTTATATCAAGCGGTGTCTCAGTAAAACTTATTTGAATGTTTCCACCAAACACATTCTCTCTGAAAAATAAATGTTTTTACCTCTGCCGTTCAATTTTTACTTATAAATTTAGCATACTAAAATTTATTAAAAAGTCAAGAAATACTAGTTTATTTTGTAAGATTCATATAAAATTATAAAAGAAGAAAAATTGTTTAGAAAGGTCAAATAAGATTTTGAAATTCAAAAAGAAGACTCTCTTTTGGATTATATTACACTTAGCCATTTTTACTAGTTTAGTTGTTTTAGTCACATCTTTTCGTAACACAAAACAAACAACAATTAAAAATAGCTTTGTCAATTTATACCAAAAGCCCGAGTTAGATAGTAAAATTACAGGTCAAGTCTCAGAATATCAAAAAGTAACTATTGAAGAAGAAATTCATAACTGGTTATATATTAAAGACAAGCATAATCAACATGGTTGGATTCAAAAATCCATGTTAGAAGCAAAACCAATCGAAAAAGTTTACAATATTGAAATTAAAACAAAAGTAAAAACCAATTTACTAAGTAATTATGATAAAAATAGTAGCAAATTAAAAACAATTGCTAAAAATCAAACCCTTTATTTATTAAATAAAAGAGGAAGTTTCGTTTTTGTTAAAGCCAACAACTTATATGGTTGGGTTGATCAAAGTGTTTTAAAAAGTACAGATAAAACTAAATTAAACTTAATCGATAAAAGTATTAAAAATACACCATCTACATTATATGCTAAAAATCAATATGTAACTTTATATGATAAACCATCAACCAAAGCTAAAAGTATTTATACTTTTCAAGCTTTTGAGAAAATGAAAAAACTTAAATATACAAAAGATTGGTATCAAGTTAAAACTAAAGATGGTCAAACTGGTTACTTACCAAATTGGAACGTTATTACGAAAAAAATTGTGACAACGAAAAAAACACAAAAAATTGCTAATAATTTACAAAACAAAACAATTGTTATCGACCCGGGGCACGGTGGTGAAGATCCAGGATCATTAACAGCAGATAATCGTTACGAAGCTCAGGCGACATTAGAAACATCAAAAGTTTTACAACGTATGTTAGAAGAACAAGGTGCTAATGTTATTATGACACGTGATTCAGATCAAACGGTTAGCCTAGCTAAACGGGCCAAAATTTCTAACGATGAAAAAGCTGATGCCTTTATTTGTATTCACTACGATTCCACAGAGGAGCACAACGTCGCATCGGGAACAACAACTTATTATTATCATGAAAATGCTGAAAAATTAGCTCAAGATATTAATACCCAACTAGCACAAACATTACCAGTGCCAAACAAAGGCTATCAAGTTGAAGATCACCAAGTAACTCGCGATAACAAACAGCCTGCTGTCTTATTAGAACTTGGTTATTTAAGTAATGATACTGATGCTAACTATGCTTTTTCTGATGAATATCATCAATTAGTGGCCACTGCTATTACAAAAGGTTTAGACAATTTCTTTGCTAAATAAAAAAACCTTAAGTCCTTAGATTATCAATAATCTAGGAACTTAAGGTTTATTTTTATATTCCGCAATAATATTTTTCACTAATTCTAATTGAGCATCAACAATTGGCAAATCAAATAAAGGATATTTATCATTCATTAGTGACAATTCCGTACATCCTAAAATAACTTGTTGACAATCATAATCTTCAAGTGATTGTTGTAAAATATTTTGCATACGTTCTAAATTTAAATAATTATTTTCTTTAATATCTTGGTAAATTAAAGTCATTACTTCATCTTGTAATTTGTCATTAGGAATGACAGGTTCTAAATTATCATAATATGCAAACTCTTTTGTATAAACTTCTGATTGAATTGTTCCTGAAGTTGCTAAAATCATCACTCGCTGTTGACGTCCTTCAGCATTTTTAGCTACTGCTTCTAATGTAATTTTAGGCATATGTTTAATAGGAATATTTGTAGCCTGCTGTAGTAAGTCATAAAAATAATGCGCTGTGTTACATGTCATAACAAAAAAATCAGGTTCTAGCTTTTCCATTTGCTGAATATCTTGCAATAAATAATCAGCTGGATTATCTAAACTTTGATCTAAAATATAAGCTGTACGATCGGGAACACTTGCATGATTAACAACTAAATAATTCAAATAATCTTGGTCTTGATGTGCAATTGTATTATTATTTAACTGATGGACAAACGACTCTGTTGCCATTGTGCCCATTCCACCAAGTACAACGAAAAAGTGCTCCATAAATTTCTTTCCTATCTTTCTTTAAAATATTGTTTATACCCTTTTTTAAAACGCCAAAATGC
>X398_Eurasian_Reed_Warbler__coassemble_284_pt1 | contig 79594 bp, 70 predicted proteins | sample X398_Eurasian_Reed_Warbler__metabat2_low_PE_002 | metagenome-assembled genome bin X398_Eurasian_Reed_Warbler
ACTTGCTTTACTGCTTGTTGCTGCTGATTTGCTTGTACTTGCTTTGCTGCTTGTTACAGGTTTACTTGTACTTGCTTTACTGCTTGTTGCTGCTGATTTGCTTGTACTTGCTTTGCTGCTTGTTGACGCAGGTTTACTTGTACTTGCTTTGCTACTTGTTGTAGCTTTGCTTGTACTTGTTTTACTGCTTGTTGAAGTAGATTTACTTGTACTTGCTTTACTGCTTGTTACTGCAGGTTTACTTGTACTTGCTTGGCTACTTGTGGCAGGTTTGCTTGTACTTGCTTGGCTACTTGTTGTAGCTTTGCTTGTACTTGTTTTACTGCTTGTTGAAGTAGCTTTGCTTGTGCTTGCTTTACTACTTGTTGCAGGTTTACTTGTACTTGCTTTGCTACTTGTAACTTTGCTTGTACTTGCTTTACTGCTTGTCGCTGTAGATTTACTTGCACTTACTTTGCTACTTGTGGCTGTTTTGCTTGCACTTGCTTTACTGCTTGTTACTTCAGGTTTGCTTGTACTTGCTTTGCTACTTGTGGCTGCAGATTTGCTTGTACTTGCTTTACTGCTTGTGGTTGCAGATTTGCTTGTACTTGCTTTGCTACTTGTTGCTGTTTTGCTTGCACTTGCTTTGCTGCTTGTTGTAGCTTTACTTGTACTTACTTTACTACTTGTTACTTCAGGTTTGCTTGTACTTGCTTTGCTGCTTGTCGCTGTAGATTTACTTGTACTTACTTTACTGCTTGTGGCAGATGATTTGCTTGTACTTGTTTTACTACTTGTTACTTTTGTACTCGTTGTACTTGAACTCACTTGACTACTTGTAGAACTTGGTGGCACTGGTATTGGATTACGTAAATCAACTTCAGCTTTTGCTGATTCATTATCTTCCGAACATACTACTTGTGCTAAATTAGTAAACACTAACTGTCTATGATTAATAATTTTCGTTTCATAAGTAATTTCAAATGGACGTAAACGAATTTCATCATCATAAATAACAAGTGATAATTCTCCCGGAGTAATAGCTAATGGTAATATACCTTTAATTGGTAACGGTTGCCCATCAACTCGAATACTATCTTGAATCAATTCCGTTCCACCAGGCATCCAGTCAATAATCGTTAAAGCTCCTGTCATTTCAGGCATATATCCTTTGATTGTCCAACGTAAAACATTATCATCGACAACATAACCAACTTTGTTAAAATATTGACCTTCGTGTGTTTTTTCTTTTGTAACAGCCGTTGTAGCTGTTACATTACTAGTAAATGATGTACTCAAACATAGCATTATAACTACTATAATTTGTACTATTTTAGATTTCTTTAACATTCAAAACCCCTTTCAGTTCCAAAAGTGACAATTTGCTACTATTAACATTATAATTACCTTTTGTCAAAAAAAAAAAGCTCAAAACAACAAAACTCATGCAATATTTATACTGCATGAGTGTGAATTAATTATTTTTTCATTTCTTTTAGACCATTTTGTTCTTGAATTTGAAAGTTTGGATCAAGATAAAAAGTTTCTACAACTTTGACTGGTTTAAGTTTTTGCCCTGGATACTTGAATAAAAATTCCATCACTGCATTTTGGTAAACATAACGAGTCTCTTTTACTTTCAAGAGCGGTTCTGTATATTTTTGATCTTTAACTAATTCCACTTGATAATTTGTATCTAAAGTTGTCTTTTTGATTTTATTTGTATCTTTATCTTTATAAACGATAATTTTATGACCTGCTTTATCAACATTAATTTGCTTCAATACATTTATTTGAGGAGATAGCGAAGCAATTTTCACTTCTTTGACAGATGTTTCTTTCGTCATTCCCAAATAATGATGCTCATTAATAACTGACAAAATAACTGCACAGCCAAAAATAACAAAACAAATCCAGGCACAAACTGTTTTAAATGTTGTTCGCTTGCTAGCCGCAAATAGTATGAAAAATAACACTGCACATATAATTGCAATAATTGAAATTCCCATTAATTTACGCCTCCTTCAACAGTTTTGTCTTTCAAGAAGAATGCTAGGACTAATCCTACTACACCAAATAATAACGCAACAAAAAAGGCTGCTTCATAACCATGGACCATCGCATTAATCATTTGTTGTTTATATGCTAAAAGATTGTTATATACTAGCGCATGTTTTGGTTGTTCGATACTTGTAACATTTGAAAAGACACTGAATAAAATCGCAGTACCAACTGATCCCATAACTTGACGTAAAGTATTATTAACTGCTGTACCATGACTAATTAACTTATCTGACAATGAATTCATACCGTATGTTGTCACCGGCATCATAACCATTGAAATACCAAACATACGTAATGCATAGGACACGGTTACTAGTAATAATGGCGTTGTTTCAGCTAAAAACATAAAGGGAATTGTAGAAATTGTAGCAATTAATAATCCTGTTAAAGCTAAGCGTTTTGCACCATATTTATCAAAAATACGACCTGTAATCGGCATCATTAAACCAACTAAAAAGGCACCTGGTAAAAGTAATAATCCTGAATGAAATGCACTTTGTCCATGAATATTTTGAATATACATTGGTAAAACCATTTCGACACCAATCATCATAATATAAGTCATACTTGAAATAATTGTACCTAGTGTAAAGCGTAATTGTTTAAAAACACGAACATCTAGGAATGGATGTTCCATTCGTAATTGATAAATCGTAAAGAAAATAACAAAAACTGTACCAATAGCTAAACTAATTAACACAACTGGATCAGTCCAGCCATTATCACCAACACTTGAGAAACCATATAATAGGAAACCAAAACCAATTGTTGATAGTATAATTGAAGGTACACTAATACGTTGTTTATTATTTGGTAAAACATTACGCATAAAGAAAATCGCTAAAAATAATACAAGACATACAATCGGAATAATCATACCAAACAAATCACGCCAATGGTATTCATCAATAATATAACCAGAAAGCGTTGGCCCTAAAGCTGGCGCCAAACCAACAACTAAGCCAGATAATCCCATAGCTGTCCCACGTTTTTCTGGTGGAAAAATTGATAACATAATTGTTTGGACCATCGGAATCGATACCCCAACAGCGACCGCTTGGACTAAACGACCAATTAATAAAACAGCAAATGTTGGTGCACTAAAACAAATTAATGTCCCAACTAAAAAAATGCTCATAGCACTAATATATAATGTTTTAGTTTTAAAACGGCTAAATAACCAAGCTGAAATTGGAATCATAATGCCCATGACTAACATAAATCCCGTTGTTAACCATTGAATTGTTGAAGGTGTTACTTTAAATTCCTCCATTAATTTTGGAAAAGCTGTCGCTAAAATTGTTTGGTTTAACATTGTACAAAAATTCCCAATAAGTAAAACCATAACAAGTAAACTACGACGATAAGGCTTTCCTTCAATATCGACTACTTTATTTTCACTCACTATTTACACTCCTCACTTTAATTAATTCGTGTACTAACAAAAATTATTTTACTGCTCTTTTCATGTTTTTTCAAGCTTTTTCAGAAAAGAAAAAATAATATGCGAGCTGTCGTTCGCATATTATTTTAACATTATTTTTCAGTTGTTAATTTTTCTACAATTGCTTCTAATTCATTTAATCTTTGTTCAAACATATCCATTGCTTTATATAAATAATCTGCTTGTGTCATATCAACACCTGCTTTTTTCATAATTTCAATCGGATACTCACTACTTCCAGCCTTCAAGAATGATTTATATTTTTCTAACTCTGTCTCAGGTTTAGTTAAGATATTTTGCGATAAGGCACTGGCTGCCGAAAAGCCCGTTGCATATTGATAAACATAAAAATTGTAATAAAAATGCGGAATTCGTGACCATTCTAAAGCTATTTGCTCATCATTCACTACATCTGGACCATAATAACGAGCATTTAATTTACCATAATAATCATTTAAATATTCACTTGTCAACGGAATCCCATCTGCATCCGAAGTATGAATAAATTGTTCAAACTCAGCAAATTGTGTTTGACGGAAAACTGTACCTTTAAAACCATCTAAATAATGATTTAAAATAGCTGCACGTAATTTTAAATCAGTTTCATTTGCTAGTAAGTACTCTGTTAATAAATTTTCATTTGTTGTTGAAGCAATTTCTGCTAAGAAAATTGAATAATCACCGTAAACATATGGTTGATTAGCACAAGTTAAGTAACTATGCATACTATGTCCCATTTCATGAGCCAAAGTAAACATTTGATCTAAGCTATCATGCCAGTTTAATAAAATATATGGGTCTGTATCATATACACCTGACGAATAAGCGCCACTACGTTTTCCTTGATTTTCCACAACATCAATCCAACGATCTTTAAAAGCTGTTTCCACAACCTCTGTATAATCTTTTCCTAATGGAGCTAATGCTTTTAATACAATTTCTTTTGCTTCATCATAAGAATAATCATGCGCTGTAAATCCTAAAATCGGTGTGTACATATCGTACATATGTAATTCATCTACAGACAATAGTTTTTTTCGTAATTTAACATAACGATGTAATAATGGCAATTTTTCATTAACTACTTGAACTAATGTCTCATAAACACTTTCTGGAATTTGGTTTGGTGCTAACGCTGCAGCACGAGCTGATGAATATTGTCGTACTTTAGCATTGAAATTATGATATTTAACATGCGAGCCAAGTGTACTTGCCATAGTATGTTGAAATTGATTGTATACTTCATAAAGACCTGTAAAAGCATCTTTTCGAACTTGACGATCTGTGCTTTCCATCAGTTGACCATAGACACCATGCGATAATTGAATTTTTTGTCCCTTAGCATCCATAATTTCTGGAAAACGTAAGTCAGCATTATTTAAAATTTCAAATGTATCACTTGAAGCATCTAAAAATTCACTAGCACTAGCTAATAAGCTTTCTTGATCTGCACTCAAAACATGTGCGCGTTGATTTGTTAATTGTTCTAAATAATGACGATATAATTGTAAATCATCGTTTTCATTAATGAATTGATTTAATTTTGCTTCGGGAATAGTAACAATTTCAGGATCAAACCATGATACTTTTTCACTAAATTGAGCATATAAATTTGTTACCTTAGCTAGTAATCCTTGATACTTAGCATCTGCCGTATCTTGATCGTTTTTCATATTAGCATAAACATATAACACTTCTAATTTACGACTTAAATTTAAGATTGTTGTAATAGCTTTATACAGCGTTTGGCTACTATCCCCCAAATGACCCTTAAATTGTTCGACTACTGGCAACTCTTTAGCTAACTCTTCATAACTTTGTTCAAATTCTTCATCATTTTTAAATATCCGCGTTAAATCCCATGTTAGTTCTTCTGGGACTTCTGAGCGTTTTGGTAATTGTTTTGCTTCAGACATATTTTACTCCTCCACTCTTTTTTTATATTATACCAAAAAAATTATAATACTCGCCTCTCTAATTTATATTTAGCTAATGGGCTATGCTAAATATTTAAAAATTTGCTTATAATAATCTGACTGAAAAATACGCAAATATAAATTACAATCAAGAAAAACAAACCGATGTTGGTATTTACCAAGTACTGGCTTATGTAATAGTGACCATAAAATTTGACTCTTAAGTAAATACTCATCATATGGTGCTAAGCATGGTACGTGTACTGGTAAATTTAAATATAATAAATAATCTTCCACTTTTAATTTTTGTAAATACCATAATTCTTTTAAGCGTTTTGGCCAACCTTGATGATAACGAAATTTATAAGCTAGTTTAGCAATATTTTGTGGTTTGTATGGCACTTTCCAAATACAGCGCTTGATTTCCGTTGCATTTTTCTTCAAAGCAAAATAATAAAAACCCACACATGGATCATATTCACAGAACATTAAAGCTAGCTGTTGTTTTTGTTGAATTTTATGACCAATAATCCACTGATCTTTAAGTTTTAATTGCTGATAGTTTTGATGTCGTTCTTTTAACTGACGAAAACTAATCGGACTACATTGAATTTCAAAAACATAATCAGGAGCTAAAAATAGATCCGCCCGTTGCTTCGATGATACTTTATATTCTTCTTGTAACTGATTTTGGTATAAATTTTGTAATAACTTTTTGCCTCGTATATGTTCATCACCTTCACTTAATGTAGCTGTGCTCCGACCTTTTTTTCGAATAAAAAACATTTGATATTTATTACGCTTCACTACTAGCTCAGCTCCATGTTCATCATAATATATTTGTTTTAATTTAGCTTGATCAGCATGACACCACTGCCCATTTTTATCTTTTGCTATTTTGCGCATCTTTTTCACCTCACCTATATATACAAAAAAAGAGCAGTAATACTGCTCTTAACGTTATAATGAACTAAAACCTTGTTGTAATTGTTCCATAGCTGTATAACCATCTTTATCTTCAATGACTAGCTCCGCACCCGCTAAAACTTTATCAAATGAATCGACTTCAAACTGCAACCATTCTGCAGCAGCCATGAAATCAAAATTCACAATATTGTCAGCCATCCCACGAGGATAACGGAATAATACATAATAAACACCATTTTTGTAATAAACTGATTGCTTATCTGTATGCCAACGAATACCTAAAGACGCTAATTGAATAATATCATCTAAATTTTTAGTTTTCCCTAAAATATATGCAATCTTTTGTTCTTCTTGTTTTTTGTCTTCAATATCTTGCTCAGTAACTAAATCATCAATCACTTTCATCAGTGATTTCATGTCTTCTAAAATTTTAATATTTTGATCACTGGCTAACTTTGCTAATTCTGCTTCATCAGCGTTATCATCAAAATCTATTTTTTGAACATTAATTACAAGTCCCTTATCTTTTGGCATCATTTGAATAGATAATTGACCACCATCAAAAAACTCACCATCAGGATCTACTTTTTTTAATAAATTATAAATCATATCATGCGCAGCTTTTTGGTCTGCTGTAAATAACTGGCCAATATTTAAATCATTATCGTGAATATCTCGTTCAGAAACATAGATAGCTAAGGTATTTTCATCAATACGTTTATACTTCATATTAGGTACCTCCGTATCTGATTTATTTAACAATAATTATAACACTAAATATTCGGAAGTACCACATCTAAAAATGTATCTCTGTTCATATGTTTATTGGAAGTTTTTCTGCGATGTAAATGCTTTAAATGCATAGTATAACTACAAAAAAAAGATAGCCTGTCAAAAAACTGGCCATCTGTGAAATAATTACTGTCCTATAAACCTGATAACATTTGAGCTTGTTTTAATTCTAATGTACGAACTTCACGAGGTAAAAAGCGACGAATTTCATCTTCATTAAAACCTACTTGTAATCTTTTATCATCAATCATAATTGGACGACGTAACAGTCCAGGATTATCTTGTACTAACTCTAATAATTCTTGTAATGATAAATCATCAAAATCCGTATCTAATTTTTGAAAAACTTTCGAGCGTGTAGAAATTATTTCTTCTGTTCCATTTTCCGTCATTTGTAATATATGCTTTAACTCTTCGATGTTTAATGGCTCTTGGAAAATATTACGTTCTACAAAAGAAATATAATGTTCTTTAAGCCAAGCCCGTGCTTTTCGGCATGAGGTACAACTTGGAGAAGTATATAAAATTAACATAAATGATCTCCCCTTTACTACTCATTTGTTACAAGTTAATTATATCATTGTTCATGCACATTATAATACATAAATTTTACTGGTTTTTTGAATTTATTTCGAAAAAAGACGCTAAGCGTTGATTTAATAGGTTTTTAATTTTTTCAATGTTTAAGATTTCTTTAAAAATATTTGGAGTTTTTCTATTTGAAATACCATTTTGGTTAAAAAACGTATTTTTTTAAGTTTCATATCATACCTTTAAATTTGTCTATACAAGAAAACGTTCGTCTTTTACTCTCTTTAGAAAATTAATTTTTTTTAATTTTCGTTATTCACTTCAGCCACTACCGTCAAATTCTTCATTTCTATTTGACTAAAAATCAAGTATAATACATAAATAGAAGTAAGACGAAAGGATATTATGATGAAGACAATTTTCTCTGCTATTCAACCAAGTGGTATTCCAACAATCGGTAACTATATCGGAGCAATGCAACATTTCGTCCAAATCCAAAATACTTCAGATGACAAATGTTATTTTTGTATTGCCGATCAACACGCTATTACCGTGCCCCAAAAACGCCAAGAATTACGTAAACAAATTTTAGATTTAGCTGCTCTTTATTTAGCAATCGGCTTAGATCCAAAAAAAGTTACATTATTTATCCAATCTGAAGTACCAGCACATACACAAGCAGCTTGGATTATCCAATGTACAACACCAATTGGTGAATTGGAACGCATGACACAATATAAAGACAAATCACAAAAACAAACTTCAGTGTCGGCAGGTTTATTAACTTATCCTACATTAATGGTAGCAGATATTGTCTTATATGATGCTACTACTGTACCAGTTGGTGAAGATCAAAAACAACATTTGGAATTAACGCGTAATTTTGTCGATCGTTTTAATAAGCAATATGGCCAAAAAGGTCAAGACCTACTTGTTAAACCTGATGTTCAAATCGCTCAAGCCGGAGCTCGTGTCATGAGTTTACAAGATCCAACTAAAAAAATGAGTAAATCAGACACAAATCCAAAAGGTTTCATTTCGATGTTAGATGAACCAGCTGTCATTAAAAAGAAAATCATGTCTGCAGTCACAGACTCATATGATACTATTGCTTACGATAAAGAAAACCGTCCAGCAGTGGCTAATTTGCTAACCATTTTTGCAGCAGTTACTAATCGTTCAATTGATGAATTAGTCGAGCAATATCAACTAAGTGGTTACGGCGTATTCAAACAAGATTTAGCTCAAGCTATCATCGACTGGATTACACCAATCCAAAATAAATTCCATGAAATTCGTCAAAGTGAAGAATTACAACAAATTTTAACTGCAGGCGCAAACGATGCCAATAACAAAGCAAATAAAGTACTAAAACGTATGCAAAACGCTATCGGATTAGGTCGAAAATAAAATAATTAAGAGCACTTCTATTAATACAAAGAAGTGCTTTTTTGTTTTTTAAAAGTATTTTTTCATATGAGTATCAAGTCATATTACTTAATATTTTTATTTTTTTTAGCTATAATAATGACAAATTAATAAGGAGTTGATTCATATGAAAAAACCAATTATTGGCGTTTCAGGTAGTTGGATCACAGACCAAGGTGGTATGTTTCCAGGCTATCATCGTTCATATGTAAATGATGATTATATTTCATCAGTAACAATGGCTGGCGGTGTCCCTTATATTGTCCCTTTTAATGAAGATCCTGAAGTAACAAAAGCACAAGTCGAACAACTTGATGGTTTAATTTTAAGCGGCGGTCATGACGTTAGTCCTGAATTTTACAATCAAGAGCCACAGCAACAACTTGGTGAAATTTGGCCTGAACGTGATAAATTTGATTTTGCATTGATTGCAGCTGCCGAAGAAAAAGGCATCCCTATTTTAGGTATTTGTCGAGGAGCTCAAATTTTAGCTGTTTATCATGGTGGTAATTTATATCAAGATTTATCACTATACCCAAAAGAAGTATTGAAACATGAACAAGGTCATACCCCAACTCTGAAATCTCACTCGGTTATGATTCAAGATGGATCAATTTTTCAAAAGATTTTCCAAACAAATGAAATGATGGTTAATTCATTCCATCACCAATTAATTGGAACATTACCTGAATTTTTACAAGCTGAGGTTCATGCTAAAGATAGTGTTATTGAAGGTTTTGTTAATACTAAATATCCAAATTTAGAAATCGCTATTCAGTGGCACCCGGAAATGCTACATCGTGTAGATCCCAAAATGATGCGGTTATTTGAATATTTTATTAAACAAGCTAAAGGAGTTTAGCCATGGATCATAAAAAATTAGGTTTATTTAGCATTATTTTACTAGGCATTAATGCTATTATTGGTTCTGGGATTTTTCTATTACCTAATCAAGCCTATAGCTTAGTCGGAAATGCTAGTTTAATCATTATTTTATTCGATGCATTACTTGTTATTAGTATTGCCTTATGTTTCGCCGAGGCTTCTAGTCTATTTAAAACTAATGGTGGTCCTTATGTTTATGCTAAAGAAGCATTTGGTAATTTTATTGGTTTTGAAGTTGGCTTTATTAAATGGATTGTCAGTATGATTGCTTGGGCAACGATGGCAAATGGTTTCGCAACTGCTCTTGGTCAAGTAGTCCCTGTCACAGCTGAAAGACATTGGCAAATCATTATTATGACATCTATTATCGTTATTTTAAGTGCCTTAAATTTAATTGGCGTTAATGAAACAAAATGGTTAAATAATATCGTTACTATCGGTAAATTGATTCCTCTCATTTTATTTGTATTAATCGGTATTTTTTATATTAAAGGTGCTAACTTAACAGCTGATCCTGTTCATTTAACAACTAGCAACTTTGGTAAAGGTGCCATTTTGTTATTTTATGCTTTTACTGGTTTTGAATCTATCGCAGTCGCAGCTGAAGATATGGAAAAACCACAAAAAAATATTCCTAAAGCTATCATTATTGCCATGGCCTTAGTATCAGTTTTTTATTTCTTGATTCAACTTGTCGCAATTGGTGTCTTAGGTGCCCATTTAGCTGATTACAAAGCACCGATTCAACAAGCCATGGAAACTTTTATGGGAAAATTTGGCCTTTATTTAGTCGCAGCAGGTACTTTAATTTCCATCGGTGGTATTAATATTGCTGGTTCCTTTATTACTCCACGATCAGCTGTAGCTTTAGCTGATGATGGTTTGTTACCTCAATTTATGAAGAAAAAAAGTGCTAATGGCGTTCCTTATTGGTCAATTATTATTACAGGTGCTTTAACTTTACCAATCGCATTATCTGGTTCATTTACGACACTGGCCGCGATTAGTGTTGTTTCTCGTTTTGCCCAATATTTACCAACAATTTTATCAATTATTGTATTTCGTAAAACGAAAGCAGATGTTAAACGATCATTTAAAATTCCATTTGGCATCACTATCCCCATCATTGCAACAATTACAAGTATTTTACTTTTAACACAAGCCGAACCAAAACAATTAATTCTTGGCTTTGGTGGTTTAATTTTGGCAATTCCTTTTTATTTTGTCATGCGTTACATCGACAAACGCGAGGCTCAAAAAGATAAGAAATAAGCAATATAACATTTGCTGAAGACAATCAAAAAATGGAACAAATTCCAAATCTAAATCAACTCATATTTTTGGCAATTTGTTCCATTTTTTATTTAATTACAATTTATATTATAATCTTGTTATAGTTCTTCACCATTTGTCTCAATAACATGTTGATACCAATTAAAACTATCTTTTTTTAGACGTTTCAAAGAACCATTACCTTGATTATCTTTATCTACATAAATCACACCATAACGTTTTTCCATTTCCCCTGTTCCAGCTGAAACTAAATCAATAATTCCCCACGGTGTATAACCAATTACTGGAATACCATCTAAATTAATCGCATCTCGTACTTCTTTAATATGATCATGTAAATAAGCAATACGATAATCATCATGGACAGTGTTATCTTCTAATTTATCATAAGCACCTAGACCATTTTCTACAATAAATAACGGAATTTCATATCGATCATTAAACCAATTAAGAGCATATCGCAAACCAAGTGGGTCGATCTGCCAACCCCAAGGTGTTGCTTTAACATATGGATTTTTTACTAAATCTGTTGCTTCATGATATTCAAATGTATTACCCATACTATCATCAGCTACTGTAAATGACATATAATAACTGAAACCTATATAATCGACCGTTCCCCGTGCTAAATCAGCTAAATCGGCATCTGTAATATCAAGATTAATGTTATGTTCACGCATATACGCTTTCAAATAACTTGGATAATGACCGCGCACATGTACATCAGCAAACCAATAACGCATTTGCATTCCTTTTTCTGCTTTCATAATATCACGTGGATTACATGTTGACGGATAAATTGGACACATCGCAATCATTGCACCAACTTGCATTGTTTCATCAATTTCTTTAGCAATTTGAACAGCTTTAGCACTGGCAACAAGCTCGTAATGTGCAGCTTGCATCATAACAGCTACTTTATCTTCATCTTCAGTAAATTTAATACCTGAATTAGTAAACATTAAAAACGGACTATCGACATTTGTTTGATTGTTAATTTCGTTAAATGTCATCCAATATTTAACTTTATTATGGTAGCGTTTAAAGCAAACTTCGGCAAAGCGGACAAAGCAATCAATTAATTTACGATTTCGGAAACCACCGTATGCTTCTACTAAATGATATGGTATTTCAAAATGTGATAAAGTAACGACTGGTTGAATACCATTTTGCAATAATTCATCAAATAAATCGTCATAAAATTGTAAGCCTTCTTCATTTGGTGTCTCATCATCACCATTTGGAAAAATACGACTCCAACTAATTGATGTCCGGAAACATTTCAAACCTAATTCTTTAAATAATTTAATATCATCTTTATAACGATGGTAAAAATCAATCGCCTCGTGATTTGGATAATATTCACCTTCAATAATACCATCTGTAATTTGGCGTTCATGTTCTGGTGAGCCGACTGTCATTATATCTGCAACACTTAAACCACGACCACCTTCATTGTAACCACCTTCAATTTGGTGTGCAGCAACCGCACCACCCCATAAAAAATCTTTCGGAAAACCTTTATTTATCATCATTATTTACTCCTTCAACTTTTAAATTCATATTATCGATTTTTTTGACAAATGGATAATAAACGAAAAATGACATTGCTAAAATAACAATTTGCAACAACGCAAAACGCCAGCCAGCGATTAAAAAGCCTGAAATTACTGGTGGTGTTGTCCATGGTAAAATAACAGCACCAAATAATGGAACTAAGCCTAAACGCAAAGCAATGTATGTAATAATCGCTGTCAAAATTGGTGTTAAAATAAATGGAATGAACATCAAAGGATTCAATACAATTGGCAAGCCAAATGTAATAGGTTCATTAATATTAAATAAAGCTGGTACGCCTGATAAGCCACCTAAAGTTTTATTTTGTTTTGATTTAGCAAAAAAGACAAGGAAAATGACAATCCCAAATGTCACACCCGCACCACTTAAGTTAATAGCTTGATCTAAAAACTGTTGAGTCACAATATGTCCACCGTTCGCAACAGTTAACTCTTTACCAGCATCTAAAATGGCTTGATTATCCATTGAGTTAGCTGTCAATAATGGTTGCATAATTCCACCGATTAAAGTCGAACCATGAATACCAAAACACCATAAAAATGGAATAGTAAAAGCTATAATAAGCGCACCCATAAATGAGTCAGTTACACTTTGTAATGGAATTTGAATCGCACGATAAATCATTTCGACCATTGTCGTATGATAAACTTTATCAAAGAAAGCATAAATGCCTAAAAATAAGCAAATCAAAACAGCTCCTGGAATTAAGGCTGTAAACGAACTAGCTACATTAGCAGGTACTTGTTCCGGTAGTTTAATTTTAATATTTCGATTAATGAAGAAATTATAAATATAACCAACTAATAGACCAATAATAATAGCACTAATCATGCCTTGGCCATTAATCCAATTTTTATCAATAATATTAGAAATTTCCGTTGATTTAACGGTTAATTTATCTTGTAACATAATAATAAAACAGACAAGGCCAATCATACCGGCAGCTAACCCATCATTATGATCTAATTTGGCATAATGATAAGGTATTGCAATCACAGCAATAAAAGAAATAATCCCAAATGATGAACTATATGCATGATCAAAAACTTGGTATAAACCTGTTTCTTTTACCCAACTAACAAATGCTGGTATAGGAAAGTTTGAAATTAATAGAAAAATCGAACCAATGATAATAATAGGCATTGTTACAAGCATTCCATTTTTTAATGCTTGCATCGGCTTAACATTAATAACTTTCATAACTTTCGGTATTAATTTTTGTTCAACCCAATCATTCATATTTAACACTCCTTAACTACACTTTTATCATACAACTAGTGTTCACTTTAAGTAAACGTTTTCATAAAAGGTAGTGACACGTCCCTCGTTTTAGGGACAAAATAATCATCGCCATGATTTTGCTTATTTTTGCGTTGCATAACAAGCACGTGCTAAATTCTCGATAAGCATTGTCACAGGAACTTGAGTTGTAAAATCTAAACTATCTAAATCTTTACGCTCATTAAAGACAGGATATGTTAAAGCTACATCGCTATAACTAGCCATAATTGAACTTTGATTACTTGTAATAGAGATAATTTTCACTCCCGCTTTCCGTAATTCACGAATTTGTTTGACTAGCCAACCAGTATTACCAGATACTGAAAGCATAACAGCAACTAGACTACGCGAACTTTTGACTTGCATTTCTTTAAATGGATCAACAGAGGAAAAAGCCAAATAACCTAAATTAGAAAAATAACGCTCTGCATAACAAGCCATAGCTCCACTATTACCTACGCCAAAGAAGCAAATCACTTCTGCTGCTTGCAAATAATTAACCGCTTGTTTTTGCTTAGCAATAAACTGATTTGATTGTAAATAATGACTATATTTTTGCAAATACATCAAAGGTTCATCAAGTAGGGCAATATTTTGTGATTTATCATGTTCTTGAATTGATTCTTTAAATTCTTGGTATCCACTATATCCTAGTTTGTGGCATAAGCGTAAAATTGTAGATTTCGATACATGGCATTCTTCCGCTAAAGCGCGAATCGAAAAATTGATTCCGCCTTGTAAGCGTAAATCTTCAATATGCTCATATACTTCTCGTTCAACATCTGTTAATTGACTTAAACACTCTTTAAACAATCTACATCACTCATCTCTATTACTTTTAATCAAATTTTATCATATTTTACGAAAACATTTTTGTTTCAACTTAGGCTCAATCAAACAAAAAAGTTACTGTGATGATTCGTCACCACAGTAACTTTTTTAAATTTCTTCACGTGTTAAATCGACTTCTTCTAGCGGAATTAATTTTGTTTTATGTTTTACTTTATAGTAAATAAATAAAACAATAAATACAGGGACACTCATATAAGTAATGGCCAAACTTGTTAAATCATGATGGATAACAGCTGGAATATCTTGCAATAAAATGACACCTAAACATAAAACAAAAGCTAAAACTTGTCCAAATGGGAACCATTTTGCACGATATGGCAATTCAGCTAATGTATGTCCTTGCTTAATAAAAGCTTGACGGAAGCGAATATGACATACAGCAATCCCTAACCATGCGATAAAACCTGTTAAACCAGAAGCTGTAACTAATAAACTGTAAATAGATGGACCTAAAATAGATGTTAAAAAGGCTAAACCACCAATAATAGTCGTCGCAATCAACGCGCAAAAAGGAATTCCGCGTTTATTTACTTTTTTCAAAATTTTTGGTGCTTGTTTATTGCAAGCTAATGCATAAAGCATGCGTGTACCAGCATACAAGCCAGAATTAGCAGCTGATAATACTGATGTCAAAATAACCGCATTCATCACACTAGCTGCCATGGCTAAACCAGCTTTTTGGAATACTAACGTAAATGGACTTGTCGTTACATCACTCACTTCTTGACTTAATAAATTCGGTGATGTATAAGGAATAATTAGCCCAATAACAAAAATAGCTCCAACATAAAATAATAAAATACGCCAAAAAATTTGTTTCACGGCTTTTGGAATCGATTGTTCAGGATTTTCTGATTCAGCTGCCGTAATTCCGACCATCTCTACCCCTTGAAAAGAAAATCCAGCAATTACACAAGCTCCAAAAAGTGCAGGGACACCTCCGACAAACGGTGCCTTACCAACATGGAAGTTATGCATACCAATAAATTTACCATTAAAAATACCAAAAATCGTAAGTAAACCAACACCAATAAAACAACATACTGTAATGACTTTAATCATTGAAAACCAATATTCAGCTTCACCAAAAACACTAACCGATAAAAAATTGAGTAATACAATCAATGATAGAAAACCAATACTAAAAATCCATCCCGGAACATGTGGGAACCAGTATTGCATAATAATCGAAGTGGTACTAATATCCACTGCTAAAGTAATAGCCCAATTTAGCCAGTAATTCCATCCTAAGGCAAAACCAAAAGCTGGATCAACAAATCGATTAGCATATGTACTAAACGAACCCGCTACAGGCATATAAGTAGCCAGCTCACCAAGTGATGTCATTAAGAAAAAAACCATACAGCCAATAATGGCATAAGCTAACAATGCTCCTCCTGGTCCTGCTTCTGAAATCGCACCACCACTTGCAATAAATAAACCTGTTCCAATCGAACCACCAATCGCAATCATTGATAAGTGACGTGCTTTTAATCCACGTTGTGTACTTTCATCGAGTTTATTACTCATGTTTAATCACTCCAGTCTATAAATAAAAAAGACACTCTTTAGGTGATAACTACTTACCAACCATAAAAAGTGCCAAACTGGACTATTTATCGAATGTAAAATAGCGCACCACAAAAATATTGTGACAGTGATATACCCTTGGAGCATATCCCCAGCATAAAAATAACAGGTATCTTTTTATACTTCGGCAAGTAGACCTTTCACGTGACTTCATCAGCACCTGAGCCTCTATCACGTTACTCATTCTAGCATGCAACCTCTATTTTATTTCTAAAGAGTTTCTTCAATTTTAGTTAAACTTATTTTAGCATAAATATTGTATTTTGTTAATCATCTATGGCAAAAACTTTCAAAATAAATTCCATAATCAACAAATTAGCATCAACTATATAAATTAAAAATAATCTAAACATCCATGTAATAAAACAAGAAAAGAGTTGCTGTAAATGATGCATTTTCATTACTACAACCCTTTTCTTGTTTTGTTATTAATTTTATTTACTTACTCATATCGTTAACGAAAAAACCGGAAAGAAAACTAAGTGTTATCTTTCACTTATATTTTATCTTAAAACTAATTACAATAACAATAATTTTGCTCAATTAATTACAAAAAAATATAACCCCATTATCATCACTATAATTAAGAACTGCTGAAGCTACTTTTACGAGCTAATCAGCAAAACATAAAGCTAAAAACTCTTCATCAGTCATATTAGGTAAATATGCTTGTAAATTTATATCGCGTAATTTTTGTACAAAAATGTATTTTTCATACGGTAAATTGATAAATTGGTCTTCTAACTCAGATACATCACGTAGCGCAAAATAATCACCATATAATTTAAATTCTTGGATAATATCTTGACGGACAACCATTGCAACTTCGACTTCACCAAATGTAAAGCGTTGTCGCTCATTATATGTCCACTCAGGTGACATCCCAAAATTCCACTGATGATTACCATAATATTCTGCTTTTAAATCATTTACTAGTCGTAACTCAGGCATTGTAATCGTATATCCTGTTACATCAACATTTTGTAATTTAGCCATCAATGCTTCTTTAAATTCTGCTGTACTCATTTTGCGATATTCATCATCTAAATAGTCAACTAAATTGGTAACTCGCGAACGTACAGATTTAACACCTTTCGACATAATTTTATCTGGTCGCACTTGCAAAATGTCATTCAAACGGCTCATATCACTTCGAAATAACAATGTGCCATGCAATAAAATATGTGAATCTTTTTTATACATCGCTGTCCCAGAAAATTTTTTACCGTCAATTTCTAAATCATTCCGCCCTGACAACGTAGCACCTTTTGCTCCCATAGCATGTAATGCTTGTAAAATAGGTTTAGTCAACTTAGCAAAATCAAGCATATCGTTATCATTAGGTAAAATAAAACTATAGTTTAAATTACCATAATCATGGTATACCGCTCCGCCGCCACTCATTCGTCTAATTACTGGAATACCATGACGCCAAACATATTCTAGATTTACCTCAGCAAACGCATTTTGATATCGACCAATAATAACTGACGGCTTATTAATATAAAAAAAGAGTAAGGGTTCAGTTTGAATTTTATTTGTTAACAAAAAATGCTCGTACGCCAAATTATCTGCTGGGTCAGTTGAATAATTAGGAATATATTTCATTAGTGAACCTTTCTAAATATCATAAATCGCGCCTGTATGTGCCACTGTTACTTGATCACTACCAAATGCTTCCTTCGTTTGCTTAACTAATAAATCTTTATCGATATTTTCTTTTAAATGCGTCAAAATAACTTTTTTAACATGTGCTTCTTTCGCAATCTGGCCTGTTTCTTGCGCAGTCAAATGAGCAGGATGGTTTTCATGACCATTTAAGAAATAAGTATCTGCTAAAAAGACATCAGCATCTGCAGAAAAATTAATTAATTTATTTGTATAGCCACTATCAGCAGTAAAAACTAAAACTTTACCTGTTTTACGTTCGAAAATACGTAAAGCAAATGTTGGCACAGGATGAATCGTCTTCATAAAAGTAATATTAAAAGGTCCTACCATCAATGTTTCATCCACATTATACGCTTCACCTACGCTAACACCATCTAATGTCAATTGTTTAAAATGTGGTAAATCTTGATCATGCCCATAAATTGGTAAAATACGATAATTATCTTCAGGTTTATTTAATTGACGATAATATTGTAGGACACCAACATCCCCTATATGATCATAGTGATAATGAGTAATAATAGCTGCATCTAACTCTAACGGATCAAGATGTTTACGTAATTCGGTAAATGTCCCACTACCAGCATCAATCAATAAATGGAAATTATCGGCTTCTAATAAATATGAAGTCGCTCCACTTTCTGCTGTTGGATACGCTCCGCTACAACCTAATACTGTTAATCTCATCAAAATCTGCCTCCTTCAACTTTAGCTTAATTATATCATGTTTAACTGGAAAACTAAGCTGGATAAGCTAACTAAAAAAGCTAACGATCATAAAGTGAAATCCAAATTTGAGATACTCAAAATCTACAAAATTTAAAGTTCATATCATGCCACGCTAGCTTTCTAAGTAATCATTATGTTTATTTCAAATTCGTCATTATTGTACTAAAAAAAGTTGAGACTGCTATCTCAACTTTTTTTGGGAGTTATTATAAATAATAAGGGTTATATATGATTTTGGGATGTTTTTTCAAACGTTTGTGACATAAACTCAACTACTAATTAGTTCACATCAAATCATATATTTGTTTTACTTAATTTTGATATTAATTTAGGAGAGAATGATTTTTCAATCATTAATTAACTCAGTTGTTAGAAACAATTAATAATGTATACATACTATTAAATCTATTGGGAGGATGTTACTTTTAATTACTACTACTTAATTAATATTAATTGTACGACGACTTAGTATATTGAATTAGCTGCTACTCTAATTTCATATCATAATATAATGTCTCTAATAAAATTTATCGTTAGTTTAGTTATAAGGGAGTTATTATTTTGTTTTATTTTTACGTTAAATTATTTAGTTACCGCTCAATCTTCACGCTACTACTCATGTCGATTGATAAGCAAATAAATAGATCCAACTTTGCATCTTGTTTTTCATAGCAAATTATTTATTCGTTCTTATCAGGGAGATATATTAATTGTACCATTTGCTATATCTGACGAGTTATCTGCGTCGCTCTTCTAACAACTTTGTTAATAGAATTTAAACATCTAAAACATTAAGAAACAACATGTGCCTACAGTTACAAACATATGCCGAAAACTACTACCAACAACCAAAACATAGAATACTAATCAAGTTGCTTACTAAAGGAATACCGTACCACAACTTAATTAGTTGCCGTCGCAAAAATTTTATCTTTTCCGTGATCATATATTTTGATTTTAAAAATTAACTACGATATCCTTAATTCGATAAATAATTTTGTTATACAAACAAAATACTCTTTTATAATAATATCAATATATTATTTATACAACAAAATTTTTAAAAAAGTCGCTTTTTTCTTTTATTGCAAAAGTAAAAGAGGGGTAAATCAAGGTTTTTATATAACTAAAAATACAAAATTGTATTTTTAGGGGGGGGGGAGTTAGAAGACCTGATTTCTTTTTATCACCAATTTAATTGGTGATTTTTTTATTTTCACTTATTTTTTGATAGTTAAAAAAGACTGATTTACCAAGCATTAACACTCCAAGTAAAGCTTTTTTATCAGCTTTATCAGATATTAAAAATTTATGCAAATTTTTAGCTCATTATTATTCAATATAAAATTTTACAACTAAATGCAATTTTTATGCTCACATTTTATTTTATAATTTTACCCACTTCTCCACAAACTCATTGAATAAAACTTGTGGAAAAGTGGGTAACTTTGTGTATAACTCATTATGCAGCTAAACTTTTACCAATAAAATATAATCGACACGCTAAAATAGCTATTACATTGGTAAATTAAATAGCAAACTTAAAATAATAGCTACTATATTTTCTGCAATCATCACAAAACTAATACGATTTTGCATTTTCAATCTCATAATATCTTGCGCCTCATCTGCTGATTGTAATAATAAATTAACTAGCCAAACATAAATTGAATTAATAAAAATCAAAACAATTGCATACATAATTTCTGGCGCTATTTGAAACATTCCGCCACATAGCCATTCTGTAACAAACGGGATTAGAGTCAATGCAAAAATCACAAAATTATTAAGCCACATAATATGAAAATTAATTTGACCGACTGATCTAAAAATTAAATTATGTTTTACCAAAAAAATTGATAAAAGAATAAAACTCATCAAATAAACAATCCACTGCTTCGCAACTGGAGCTAATGCACTCCAAGCAAATGAAGTCGGCGCATGAATATTCAAGACCATTAAAGTAATAATAATCGCAATAATTGCATCTGTATAGGCAACCATTCTTTCTTTACTCATTTTTACTCCTTAAAAAAAAGTGGTAAGATCAACTTACCACCTTTGTAATTACTATTATTTTAAAGCATCTTTAGCTTTTTCTGTTAAAGCAGTAAATGCTTGTGCATCGTTTACTGCTAAATCAGCTAACATTTTGCGGTTCATTTCGATACCAGCTACTTTTAAACCATGCATTAATTTGCTGTAGCTCATACCATTCATACGTGCAGCAGCGTTAATACGTGCAATCCATAATTTACGGAAATCACGTTTACGTTGACGACGGTCACGATATGCATAGTTATATGAATTCATTACTTGTTCTTTAGCTGTACGGAATAAAGTATGTTTTGAACCATAATATCCTTTAGCTAATTTTAACATTCTTTTACGACGGTGACGAGTTACTGTACCACCTTTTACACGAGCCATTATTCTTCCTCCTTAAATGACATTATTTATCAGATTTATTATTTGAAGTATGCTAATTGTTGTTTGATACGTTTCATATCGCATGCTTGTACCATTGCTGGTTTACGCAATTGACGACGTTGTTTTTTAGTTTTTCCGTGGAAACGGTGACTTGTAAACGCATGATGACGTTTTAATTTACCGCTTGCTGTACGTTTTACGCGTTTTGCTAATCCGCGGTGTGTTTTTTGTTTAGGCATCTTAATATCCTCCTTATAAAGCTTGATTATTTTTCTGTTTTCGGTGCAAGTACTAAAAACATACTTCTACCGTCCATTTTCGCTTTTTGCTCGATGATTGCAATATCATTTGTTTCATCAGCTAAACGATTTAAGACGTCTTGACCAATTTCCTTATGGGTAATGGCACGACCTTTAAAGCGGATAGAAGCTTTCACTTTATCGCCTTTCGAAAGGAACTTACGTGCATTACGTAATTTAGTGTTAAAATCATTTACATCAATAGTCGGACTTAAGCGAACTTCTTTTACATTAATCACTTTTTGTTTTTTACGGGCTTCACGTTCTTTTTTCTGTTGTTCAAAACGATATTTTCCGTAGTCCATAATACGAGCGACTGGTGGTTTAGCCTTTGGTGCTACTAACACTAAGTCTAAATTAGCATTTTCTGCCATCCGCAGTGCATCATTTTTTGACTTAACACCTAATTGTTCCCCTTTGTCGTCGATTAAACGTACTTCACGAGCACGAATACCGTCGTTTACCATCATATCCTTAGCTATGGTCATTCACCTCCAAAATATTTCAGAGAAAATAAATACAGAAAAAAACGAGTCCATCTATATGAACTCGCACTTTACAAGATGATAAGGGATATCCCTTAAATTCTCGTTCTATATTTGCCCAGTAATCAAAATCACTTAGGCGAGAAGTGCGACTTCTGCTTTATTTCTCAACAAATATAGTTTAGCAAATATTTAATTGATTGACAAGAAAAAAATACCCCAAATTTTAAATACTTTAAGTATTTAAAATTTGAGGTTTAAGAAATTAATTTATTTTACTTTTCGACGTTCATACCAGAAATCAAAAATACCAAAAATAATTAAACAACTTACAAATAAAATCATTCCTATTTTTAGCCCTGGTGGGAAATAAGATAATTCAATTTTATGTTTACCCTTTGGTACATGAATTTGAATAAAGCCATCATTGACCGTCTTAATTGCTTGTTTATGACCGTCAATTTTCAATGTCCATCCTTTATCATAAGGAATTGTTGTGAAAATATTTTCTGCTTTATCAAAGTTAACTTGCGCTGTAGCAAAGCGTTTATGCATTTGGAATTGAACACCTTGATCTTGCAAGTCTTGCATAATTTCTTTATAGACATCTAAGTTTAATAAAACAACTTTCGGTTTTTTCATTACTAAATTATTGCGACCATCAATTTTCACAACAAATTTAATTGTTTCATCTTCTTGGTAAACACCTAAATTATAAAATGAACCAAGTGAACGAATTTGCTTATGTCCATTATCATATTTTGGACTCGTTACTGTCGCCCATGTTGTAAACTCAAAGTCTGTATAAACATCATTTTTCGGTAATAATTCAAAATAAGCTTGCATACCAGCTGGAATCTTGACCTCATATACATAATAACGTGGTGTATTTGAGTAATTGGCTGGTGACTCGATATAATTTTTATTTTTTTCCGGTGTAGGTGTGTTATCAACTTCAATCAACTCCGGTGTGACTGTCGTAAATAAATTATAATCTTTACCCGTCAAAGCTTTAATGAAGTTTTTCTGACCTACTAATGGATTATTATAATCCATTTTAAATTTTGTTATATTACCATTAGCAACAATGCCGGCTGGTAAGGCATATTTATTTTCATATAATTGCAAGTCGCCTACTTTTTTGGCCTTACTAAAACCAAATTTTTCTGGATTTGTTTCAGCGATATTCCAACGTACACCAAATAAACTATCCATAATTAAGGTGTTGTTCATATAATCAACTGTCAACCCATCATCTTGAGCATTACGGAAACCTAAGCCATTTAAAACAGCTGAAACATTACAGTTACGTACTGATGAAAACATATGAATGCCAGAATAACCATAACGGAATGAATCGTTATTTGGGCGTCCACTACCAAGTAATGATTCGAAATGATAAAAATCTTTACCATCATGCTCATTAGCATAATCTACTAACGTCTGAATACTTTTTGAGTTACGTTGATATGTACTCTTCATTAAATATGGCCATTCTTGGTGCATTTTGTTTAATACAAAATGAGTATTAACAAAAGCTTCCCCAATCATCAAAACACTTAATATCACTGCACTATATTTACCTAAAAGACGCAACCAACGTGTTGTTTTAGGCTCTTTACTTGCATAGTAGAAAAAGCCTAAATAAACTAATATGACTAAAATCGTCATTGCCATATTTTGAGCTGTTATCCAGTAATATTTTCCTTCTGGTTTCAATAACATTGATAAGCCAAAAAGAGCAATTAAAGCAATACAAATATGACATAATTTTGGAACTTCAGCTTTATCAACAAGTGGCATCGCACGTCCGGCTAGCATGATAATGAAGAATGACATTACAAAGCTAAAACGGAAATGGAACATAATTGGTGAATGAAATCCTTGCCACAATAAAGCTAAAGGCCAAATAAAGAAGCTTGCAATGATAAAACCACCTAAAAGACCATAGCCAATTTTATCCCGTCTTGAAACTTTCTTTGTATAAAAGAAATATAGAGCAAAAATTAATGGGACAAGTCCAATATAAATAAATGGAATTGTTTCATATTTAGTTGTGTCATAAACGCCAATAAAATTTTTAGCAAAGAAATCCCATAAACCTGCTTCTTTAACAAAAACATGATTAATCGCATCTAATGGTTGACCGTTTTGGCGTAAATCTAAAAACATTGGTAAGATCATAACCATTGAAGATAAACCAGCTAAAATCGAAGTCGTAAAATACGGTACTAAACGAGCTTTAAACTCTTTTAGATTTGAAAAATAACGAACTAAAAAATATAAAAATGAAAAAATGCCAATCATAAAGGCAAAATAGTAGTTAGTCAAAAATAAAGCTAAATAGCTGAAAAATAAACACTTAGGTTTTCTTTTTTCTAAAAGACGATCAATCCCCAACATAATAAGTGGGAAATAAATAAACGCATCAAGCCAAATAATTACTTCTGAATGAACGACAATAAATGACATCAAACTATAAGCTGTTGATAAAGCGATATTCATTACCGGCTTGACTTTAAATGTCTCTTTAGCGTAAACCCAAAAAGCTAAACCAGCTAAACCAATCTTTAATAAAGTTAAAAAATAATACGCTGTCGGCATTGCTGCTTTACTAAAGAAAAAGACAAGTGGTGTTAAAAAGCCTCCTAGGTAGTAAGAAATAAAAGCATAATAGTTTAAACCTGTTCCAGCATGGAAAGAATATAAGCCACTTTCTTTTCCTGTCAAAACATCGTGAAAACTATCGTAAAAATTAGCAAACTGTGTAATACCGTCTCCTGAAATCAGTGTTCTATAACTTCCTGGATAAATTTTCCAGCGCCAATATAGAAAAGCCATAATGACAACAGGGATCACAAAGGATAAAACTCCGTATATAAACTGTTTCTTTTTCACAAATGGTTCTTCCTTACTTTTAAATTTTGATATTTTAAACTATTTTTTCTTAAATTATACCCCATAATTTTAACATAACACCTATGTTCCAACAAGATTGTAGAATTAATAACAAAAATGACTACTAGTTAGCAATATCATATAAGATACTCTAACTAAGTAGTCACTTATTTTTGATCAATTGCTAAAGGATTTTTATTTTGCCAATTAGGACTATAGAAATAATCATTTAACTGGTACGTTGGTTTTTCATATGGACTTTCTAAAAATGGCTTAATAGCTTTATCACTATATAACCATCCACGCCAACCTAAATGAATCGTATCATTCATAAAATATGGAATTTTATTTTTATCTGTCAAATTCAACACATTGTTAAATCCTTGACTCCGCAATTGATATTCAATTTTTGCTGCTGTTTGCTTCAACATTTCTTGTGACAAACCTGTATAATTTGACCATTTTTCATTAACTGGCGGAATAATGAATAAAACTTGCGTATTATTTTTAGCAAATTGATTTAAAACTAATTCTAAATCGCTATATTCCTTTGAATAACGATAATCAATATCTTTTTGTTTACCAGCTAATGCTCGAATCGTCCCTTTAAGTCTTGTCGTATAAAAGTGGTTTTGAATTTCATATTTATTATTACTTGTTTGTCGTTTACCGATACGACCGGCCATCGCATACATTTTGCGATAATCATATGTATCAGGTAAAATATGTAATTTTTTATGAATTTTCTTTTGATTTTTATCTGTTAAACCAAATTGACTAAAAATTCTATCTTCTCTATATAACGAACTATAATTATTTTTAATTTCGTTGATTTCTTCCTTAGAAAGTGGATTATTATTTTTGATTTTCGTCAAAATATTTTTTAAACCTTCTTTTGAATCAATCACATCAAAAGAAAGAACTCGATTAGCATAATATCGTTCAGTAGGGGTAAATGATTGCTGCTCAGATATTTGGTCTAACCAAGAATACATTTGTACTGGTGAATACCAGTGATCAAAGTATTGCTCTTCTACACCACCCGGGACGAACCACTGTGGTGAAATAATAAAAACTGCTTTTCGATTTTCTAACTGTGTTGGCAATGATGACATAATTAAATATTGTGTCAATGATTGCGTTCCGGCAGATCCAAGTAAAAATGGACGATACGGACGATGATATTTTTCAGCTAATACGGATGGATGGAACAAATCAATCCGATTTAGCTCACTTGAACCAAAAAACGGTACGTATTTTTTGTCATCAAGCGTTTCATTTTTAATAACTTGTCCACTAATAATTGGTTGTGTTAATGAAGTCGAAGCCTCTTCTTTAACTTGGTTTGTCATGTGGAAACCGATATGTTTAATCCCGAAAACGGCAATTGCTGCAATTAGCAATGGACCAAATATCGTAAATAACTTCTTCTTCATACGCATCCTTATCCTTGATAACTTTTTAATTGTTCAATAATTTTATTAGGAGTATCCCAATCTTCACGTTTTACTTCTGAGACAGGCACAGAAATCCCCATTTGATCTTCAATGTCTACTAAAAATTGCACCATAGCAAGAGAATCCATTAAACCTTCATCAAATAAGTTCATATCTAAATCATCGCGTACTTCATCTGTGTTTGTTGCTTCTGCTAAAATGTCTAAAACTTGATCTTTCATAATTCATTTCTCCTATTATATAAATTTATCTAAAATACCTGAAAAAATTAATAACCCCACGGCAAAAACATTAAATGTAATGACAACAGCTAAAGCATGTGTCAATTTATTATGTGGAATTTGTTGCCGATGTTTACGTTTATATCGTAACCAAGCATCATTGATACAAATCGCAGTAGCCATATACAAGCCATATGCAATATAATACCATGTCAAACCATGCCAAAAACCCATAATTAAAAATAAGGCAAAATAACCGACATTTGATGCTACTATACGACTTTTAAATATTTTCTTTTTCAGTAAAGTATACATTAAACGCATATAAATAAAGTCTCGGAACCAAAATGATAGCGACATGTGCCATCTATTCCAAAATTCTTTAATATTCCAAGCTGCAAATGGTTTATTGAAATTGATAGGAACATCATACCCCATCAAGTAGCTAATACCTACAGCAAAACGACTATACCCACCAAAATCAAAAAATAAATCAAAAGTATATACATACATATAACCAATTAAACACCATATTTGAATACTTCCAGTGTAATTGTTTATACCTTGCTCAATATATGGTTTCGCTACGCTACCAAATAAATAAGCTAAAATAAATTTGTACAGACACCCAATCATAATATTATTAACGCCTTTTTGTAATAATTCTAAATATTTTTCGCGATCAGGTGGTGTTAACAAATCACTTTCAAACCGACGATAACGGTCAATTGGACCTGATGAAATCGTAGGGAAGAAAATTAAAAATTGGATGAAGCGCCATGGGTGATATTCAGTAATAACACCATCACGCATTTCCATAATCATCTGTACCGTTCGGAATGTTAAATATGATAATCCCAAAAAGCTAAAAATTGACTGTCTATGATCAAGTGCTGGCGTAACTTTATCAAAAATTAGCGGAATAATCGCTACCAGCACTGTCACATAAAAAATCCATGAATTATTTCGTTTTTGCCGGTAATAAAAATACCAGCCAACAAGGAACGCTTCAAAAATAACATAACCAATTAACGCAATCCCTTGTCTGGCACTAGGCCCTGAAAAAGTAATATATAGAAAAATAAACGAAATAATCAACTGATACCACTGTAATCTTTTACCGAAAGCAAGCATTGATACAACAACCGGAATCAATGCAACAAATAAAACTAAGACGTAAAGTGGATCAGAATAAGGATTCATACCTAAATTCATGTAGCATTCACCTCATTTATAAGGCCTTTACGGTCAATTTTGCCATTACTTGTTAACGGTAATTTTTCAACATATATAAATTTTTGTGGAATCATATAATCCATCACAGTTTCAGCCATAGCTTTCTTAATTGCTTTTGTCCGTTCGTAATCTTTTGCAAAATCATCTCCACTTGGAACAACATAAGCAATTAATTTTTCTACCTTATGATTTTTGTATTTTGGAACTACTGTAGCCTGTTTGACATATTTGACATCATTTAAATGATGATCAATATCTTCTAGTTCCATGCGATATCCGTGTAACTTTACTTGAAAATCTTTACGACCAGCATAATATAAAAGTTGATGTTCGCCAAAGTAACCTAAGTCTCCTGTACGATATGCTGGCATCCCTTCATATTCAAAGAAAGCTTGTTCCGTTTTTTCTGGATTATTTAAATATCCACATGAAACACTTGGTCCGGCAATAATAATTTCACCTTCTTGGCCTGCTGATACTTCCTTACCATCATCAAAAATAATAACTTTCGTATCGTCTTTGACATAACCAATTGGTAGACGTTTATTTTGATCTAACACTTGTTGAGTAATATTAATTGCTGATACAGCTACTGTAGCTTCAGTCGGACCATATGTATTAAATAAATCAGCTTCTGGGAAACGATTACGTAATTCTTGCGCTGTTTTGTGCGTTAATTCTTCACCACAAAATAGAAAATGTTTAATTGAAGGTAAATGTTTAGCATCAAATGTCGGTTGCATCAAACAAATATCCATAAATGATGGTGTTGATACCCAAACACTTAAATCCAATTTTGGCAGTACTTGGAATAATTTTTGGAAATCATTAATCACATCTTTAGTCAAAGGCACTAATGTTCCCTTACTTACTAACGCTGGATACAAGCTCATCACTGATAAATCAAATGAAAAAGGTGCTTGTAGTAAAAAACGTTCATGTAAATCTAAATTAAAATCACTTAATGCCCAATTAACAAAACTTAGTAAATTGCGGTGGGTAATTTCGACACCTTTTGGAATACCCGTTGTACCAGAAGTGAAAATAATATAATACACATCATCTAAATCAAGACCTGGATATGCATCTTTTTCTACTCCTCGTAATGAATGAACTGATTTAACAGCTACTCCTGTGACATCATCTCGAAATTCTTCATTATATAAGACTAGTTCTGGCTTAGCTACGTCTAAAATCGTTTGTAAACGTTCACTTGGTGTATGTTCGTCGATTGGAATATATGGACGTCCAGCTTTACTACAACCAAGCATTGTAGCCATCATCGCAAAATTTTGTTTACCATATACAACAATAGGACGACATTCTTGTCCTAAGTGATCTAAAATATAACTTGCAATACAATCAGACTTTTCTTTTAAATCACGATAAGTGTATGTTTTCTGTGTCTCTTGAAAAATCGGTAAATTAGGCTTTTCTTCAGTAATTTCTTCAATAGTTTGTAAAATATCATTGATTAAATTCATCACTGTTCTCTCCTTTAAAATTCGTTATAGATAAACGCACCACCACTAACATCTTTGTAGTGATAAAGATAAATAAGTGAAATAATAATTGCAAAATATAACAGTGAACGGCCGATAAACTTTAACCAATACATCGTATTTGGGTATTTTTGGTTGAGCTTAAGCACCACTATCATCTCCCCTCATATTGCAAAATAAATTATAACAACCCCAAAAACTAAATACTTATTTTAACTCTTACATGAACACTATACACGCAAATTAATTTTGAATGCGAATAATATGGTAAAATTAATTAAAACCTTAATGTTTTTTTAAATAATTCAGTTATCAACAATTATAACTGCCTTAACATTAAAGATCAATTAAATACGTCGTTTTTCTAGACATTTTGAAAAAAGTGTTATTTTATCAAGAAAAGCACAATGAAGTACTAAGTTTTTAGTCCCATTTTTGAAACTTTTACTTCATCATGATTTTTAAAACTATCCCATCTTTATTATCATAAATAGTATCCACATAAAAATATTTTACCGCAAAAATCCGAATGAAAAAATTTTTTCTGCATTAGTACCATTGCAAATATATACTTCTTTTGTAATATATACTTATCCAGCCCACTGCTCCATGCATAGATCGAACCTTTTATATCAATGAAAAATCATTTATAATGATGTCAGTACATTAGTTAAAGAAAGGAAGAACACAACATAGTGGAACCAGCAATTAAATATCGTTTAATCAAAAAAGAAAAGCATACTGGTGCTCGACTTGGTGAAATCATCACTCCACATGGTACATTTCAAACGCCAATGTTTATGCCAGTCGGTACTTTAGCCACTGTAAAAACTATGTCTCCTGAAGAGTTAAAAGAAATGGGAGCAGGTATTATTTTAAGTAATACTTATCATTTATGGTTAAGACCAGGAGATGAATTAGTAGCTGAAGCTGGTGGCTTGCATAAATTTATGAATTGGGATCAAGGTATTTTAACTGATTCAGGCGGTTTCCAAGTTTGGTCTTTAAGTGATATGCGACGAATCGAAGAAGAAGGTGTTCATTTTCGCAATCATTTAAATGGTGACAAATTATTTTTATCTCCAGAAAAGGCAATTCAAATTCAAAATAATTTAGGCTCAGATATTATGATGAGTTTTGATGAGTGTGCCCCTTTTTATGAAAGTTATGACTATGTTAAACAATCAGTTGAACGGACATCACGCTGGGCAGAACGTGGCCTAAAAGCTAATCAAAATCCTCAAAAACAAGGCTTATTCGGCATTATCCAAGGAGCTGGTTATGAAGATTTACGTCGCCAAAGTGCTCGTGATTTAATTTCTATGGATTTTCCAGGCTACTCAATCGGCGGGTTATCTGTAGGTGAAACAAAAGCCGAAATGAATAAAGTGCTTGCATACACAACTCCCCTAATCCCAGAAAATAAACCACGTTATTTAATGGGTGTAGGTACTGCTGATTCTTTAATTGATGGTGTCATTCGCGGTATTGATATGTTTGACTGCGTTTTACCAACACGTATCGCTCGTAATGGAACATGTATGACAAGTCAAGGTCGCCTTGTGGTTAAAAACGCTAAATACGCACATGATTTCCGGCCAATCGATGAAAAATGTGATTGTTACACATGTCGCAACTATAGTCGTGCTTACGTTCGTCACTTAATGAAATGCGATGAATCATTTGGAATGCGCTTAACAAGTTATCATAACTTGTACTTCTTGTTAAATGTAATGAAACAAGTCCGTCAAGCAATTTTAGATGATAATTTATTAGAATTCCGCGAAGCCTTTTTTGAAGAATATGGCTTTAACAAAGAAAATGCAAAAAGATTCTAGTTTACTAGTGTTTTACTGAAAAATTTGGTACAGTTAAATTGAGAATAATAAATAAAGAGGTTTTTTAAATTATGAATTTGATTACTTTAGCTCAAAGTTCAGCTTCAGCAAGCATTATTTCAATGCTAATCATGTTCGTTCCACTAATTTTAATATTTTGGTTCATGCAACGTTCACAAAAGAAACAACAAGCAAAACAACGTGAATTTTTAGATGAATTAAAACCAGGACAACGTATCGTCACTATTGGTGGATTACATGGTATCATCTCAGAAATTGATCGTGATAAAAAAATTGTGACAATTGATTGTGATGGAGTTTATTTAGACTTTGATCTACAAGCAATTCGCAAAACTATTTAACAAATAAAAAATGGAACAAAATTCCAACAAGCTCAAAAAATTATTTGAGTTGGAATTTTGTTCCATTTATTTTTTATCACTATATAATTGTAATATTTAATTTGTTACGGATGTAATTTTTTGTGTAGCCTGACCAAAATTATATAACAAAGTATTTAAAAGATACATCACTAGCAATGTAACAAATAATAATATTTTGCCTAAAGAAGTAAACTGTACTAAATGCAAACTGATAAAAAGTAAATTCCAAGCAATCGCTAAATCAAAAGCAATACAAATAACAATCAATATTTTATATAAATGTGTTTGATTTTGCGCTATTTTTTGCATTATTTGGGTGTGATATAAGCTATATCGCACAATGAAAAGTAAAATTTCAAGCAAACTAAAACAGATACCTAAACTAAGCCATATTTCAGCTTGCTGGAGATCTTGCCATAAACCTACACAACATAATAAAATGGTCAACATTAAATGATATTTATAACTTTGTAAATGTTTAATAATTGTTGCCAATTTAACTATTATAGTCCTTTCTTTTGAAAATATTTTTGATCCATTACTTGTAATTTGTCTGCAATGAGTGGTTTGAAAGCCATCTGGGCTAAAATATCACGTTCTAAATCGATACCAGGAGCAATTTGAGTTAAACATAAGCCTTGTTCAGTCAACGTGAAAATAGCTCTTTCTGTCACATAATGAACTATTTGCTGACGCTCTAATGCTAACCGACCATTAAAAGTAATTTGTTCTACTTGCTGCACAAATTTTTGTTTTTGTCCTTCTTTTTGAATACGTAAAGTACCATCTGCAATCGTCGTCTGCAAACCTCCAGCTGTAAAAGTACCACAAAAAACAATATGCTTTGTATTTTGTGAAATATTAATAAATCCACCAGCACCTGCAATTTTAGCTCCAAATTTCGAAACATTAATATTCCCAAATCGGTCACACTCCGCTAGACCTAAAAAGGCAATATCAATACCACCACCATCATATAAGTCAAACATATAACTTTGATCAATCGTCGCTTCTGGATATAAAGAAGTCCCAAAGTCCATTCCACTTAAAGGTGCTCCCCCAACTGTCCCAGGTTCAATCGTCGGTGTTAATTTAGCATCTAGCTTAGGATAATCCGCCTTAATAACTTGGGCAACCATTTCCGGCATTCCTATTCCGTAATTAACTACTTTGGCATAACTTGGAATAAATTGTAAACATAATTGACCAATCAAACTGCGCTGATTTAATGGCAAATCAAAAGCGACATGTTCGGCTAAACCCGGTGTAAATAATTGATCATTATGCTTAATGCCATATGTTTGCCCTTGATGCTCATCAGCTATCGACTCTACGACATAGTCCACCAGCAAACCAGGAATTTTAACTTTTTTAGGATCTAATGTACCATTATCAACAATTTTTTTGACTTGTACAATAACTTTACCGCCATTATTATGAGCCGCAATAGCCATGGAAGTCGCCTCTAATGTCAATGCTTCGTGTTCAAAGGAAATATTACCGTTTTGATCAGCATATGTACCACGTAAAATCGCAATATCAATTTTAGGTACTTGATAAGCTAAATATGTCTCACCTAGTACTTCCACTTTTTGCACTAAATCTTCCGTCGTTTTCTGGTTTAATTTTCCACCTTGTAGATCAGGATCAACGAAAGTCCCTAATCCCACTTTACTTAACATAATTTCTTTCCCTGCACTTGCTTCTCGTAATAAATGCGAAATCACACCTTGAGGAAAATTATAAGCTTCAATTAAATTTTGTTCGACAAGTGGCTGTAATTTAGGAGCCATAGCCCAATGGCCACCAATGACACGTTGGACTAGCTGCGGATGATTATAATAATTCATTCCCTTTGTATCAGCATCACCAATCCCCGCTGCATGAATTAAAGTTAAATGCTGGGGATGCTTAGTCTGATTAAAATACTCACGAATACTTTGATGAACACTATCAGCTACACCACTGCCAATAAATCCTTCAATCGCAACCGTTGCATCATCGGGAATGTATTTACCAATTTCTTGTGCTGTGATAACTTCCACTCTTTGGCCTCCTATAATCTTGCTCCGCCATTGACACCTAAAACTTGTCCATTAATGTAACTAGCTTCATCACTTGCTAAAAACGCAGCTGCATTAGCAATATCTTCCGGTTTTGCCAGGCGTTTTAAAGGATTAGCTGCAATTAATTGTGCCATGATTTTTTCTGGCACTCCAGCTAGCATTTCCGTTTCTGCATATCCTGGAGCAATAGCATTTGTTCGAATATTAGCACCTTTACGCGGAAATTCTTTAGCCCAGCTGTAAGTTAAGCCAATAATACCTGCTTTGGTCGCAGCATAATTACTTTGGCCGATATTACCATATTCCCCTACAATCGAAGAAATATTGATAATACTACCTACGCCAGCTTCATACATACTTGGTAAAACGGCTTTTGTCATTTTGAAGACACCAGTTAAATTAACATCAATTACTTTGGTCCATGCCTCATCTGTCATTTTATTTAATAAAGCATCTTTAATAATGCCAGCATTATTAATTAAACAATCAATGCGTCCTTCTGCAGCTAAAATTTCCGCTACAGCCGCTTCAATTGATTCGTTATTTGTCACATCAACAATTAAAGACTTAGCACCGGCTACTTCAGCTTTTTTTAAATCGACAATGTAGACAATAGCCCCTTCCGCTACAAATTTATTAGCCATTGCCAAACCAAGTCCACTAGCACCACCTGTGATAATTGTGACTTTATCTTTCAAACGCATATTTACACCTGACTTTCAAAAAACATTTGTTTCCATTATAACAAATTATTAGCCGCTTTTTTGCTAATTTTTAAGCTTTCTTAATTAAGCTTGACTTAATGCTGATTGGACGACTCGCAAATCATGTCCTTCTGCATATACATTAATATCAGCTAATTCTTTGGCTGTATAATTATCAGGATGGACACTGGCATCAGGAATAACAATGACTTCTAGACCAGCTTTTGTTGCGGCTGTAGCACCAACTAAACTATCTTCTACCGCTACGACTTTATCTTTCTCATTAGCTAGCTTCATATTGTCTAATGCTTTTAAATATGGATCTGGATTTGGTTTATTTTTTTCCACATCATCACCAAAAACACATGATTCAAAAAAAGGCATTAATCCTAACAGCGTCACAATTTTTTGTGCACGCGCTTTTTTCCCCGAACTAGCAATAGCTAAACGCAAGCCATGATCTTTAGCCCATGTTAATGTTTCTTTAGCATAAGGTTTAGCTTGAATATGGCCAGCTTCAATGTGCATTTGCAATAAACGCTCGCGCTCCTCTACGACTTTTTGCGCTAACTCCATATCGTATTTTTGAGCTAAACGTTCACGAATCATGCGCCAATTATAACCACTAAATGTTTTGACTTCATCATCAGAAATATCGTAGCCATATTTAGCTAACGCTTGTTGCCATGTCTTTGTATAATATTTTTCCGTATCGACTAATAAACCATCGACATCAAAAATAATTGCTTGTTTTTTCATTTTTTTAGCCTCGTCTCTTTTCAAACTAGTTTCAGTATAGCGAACTTTAAGGTAATTGAAAATCATTTCTCAAAATTTCGTTATTTTCATCTAAAAAAGCTATCAACAAATGTTGATAGCTTTGATGATTATTTAAATTGACTATTGTACAACTCAGCATAAAATCCGTTTTCAGCTAATAAACTGTCATGTGTCCCTTGCTCAACAATATCACCATCTTTTAAGACAATAATTTTATCTGCATTTTTAATTGTTGATAATCTGTGAGCAATGACAAATGAAGTCCGGTCTTTCATTAAGTTATTCATTGCTTTTTGCACCACAAGCTCTGTACGTGTATCAACTGAACTTGTAGCCTCATCCAAAATTAAAAATGGTGACTTCGAAATTGCAGCTCGAGCAATAGTAATTAATTGACGTTGCCCTTGTGACATATTATTAGCTTCTGTTAAATGTGTATCATAGCCATTTGGTAACGTTTGAATGAAGTGATCGACCCCGACTGATTTACATGCTTCTATTACTTCTTCGTCACTAATATTTTGGCGATTATAGATGATATTTTCTTTAACAGTTCCGTCAAATAACCATGTATCTTGTAAAACCATACAAAACTGTTCGTGGACAAGTTCACGTTTCATTTGTGAAATTGAAGTTTCGTCTAAATAAATATCACCTGACATTAACTCATAAAACTTCATTAATAAATTAACAATTGTTGATTTACCCGCCCCTGTAGGACCAACAATCGCTACGGTTTCTTTTGGTTTCACATCTAAACTAAAATCATTAATAATAATTTTATCTGGTGTATAACCAAAGTGAACATGGTCAAATTTAACATATCCTTCAATTGGATGTGGTAATTTATCTAATAAATCACTTTCATCTGTCATCTCTGGTTCTGCTAGGAAACCAAAAATACGATCACTAGCAGCCGCTGTTTGTTGTAACGCATTAAATACTTGGGCTAATTGTGATAATGGTTGAGTAAACAAACGAATATATAACATAAAGGCAACAATAACACCAAATTCAATTTTGTTATTGAAGCATAAATATGCCCCCACGATACATACCACAACATAGCCTAAGTTACCAACAAAGCGCATTAAAGGCATCATTAAACCTGACAAATATGTAGCTTTGCGGGCACTTGTGTATAAATCATTATTTAAGTCATTAAAGGCTACTTTTGCTTTAGCTTCACCATTGAAAGCTTTCATAATTTGATGACCATTATAAGCTTCTTCCACATAACCATTTAAAGCACCTAAATTTTGTTGTTGAGCTTTAAAATATTTTTGTGACATGCCCATAATGACCCCAGTCATCATAAATCCTAACACAGTAGCTAAAACAGCTGCTATCGTCATTAACCAGTTTGTATAAATCATCATGACAAGTGAGCCAATAAATAAACTACTTGCTGTAATTAAAGTACCTAAACTTTGGTTTAATGTTTGTCCGACTGTATCGACATCGTTAGTCATCCGACTTAAAACATCACCAAAATTTGTTTTATCAAAATAGCTTAATGGTAAACGTGTCATTTTATTTTCAATATTTGAACGTAATTTTTTCGTAATTTTTTGCGTAATGACAGCCATAATTACACCTTGAATATATGTAAATAAAGCTGCTAAGCTATATAAAATAACAAGTAACCAAGCTATCCGATTAATACCAGCTATATCAATACTACCATCAAAATTTGGTGACATTGCACCTTTAAAACTATCTGTAATTAAATTGGTCATGTCACTTAATTTATTGGGACCAATCAAACTAAAAATGGCTCCAGCAAAAGCTAATACAATCGCAAATAACAAGGCCCATTTATATTGATTCACATAAGGATTTAAACTAGACAATGATTTTAATGATGGTTTATTTTGCTTCTGTTTTTGCTTTGGCATCCGCTAGTTCCTCCTTCGATAATTGTGAATAAGCAATTTCTTGATATACTTCACATGTTTGCATTAATTCATCATGACGACCACGACCTACAATTTGGCCATCTTCTAAAACAATAATTTGATCGGCGTCTTTAATTGTTCCAATACGTTGCGCCACAATTAATTTTGTTACATTTGGTAATTTCGCTTTTAAATCAGCTCGAATAATTTGGTCTGTCTTATAGTCAAGCGCCGAAAAACTATCATCGAAAATTAAAATCTCCGGTTTGCGTGCTAATGTTCGGGCCATCGCTAAACGTTGACGTTGTCCACCCGAAACATTACTACCACCTTGAGCAATAGGTGCGTCTATGCCACCTTCCATTTTATCGACAAATGGAGTTGCTTGAGCTAAATCAAGAGCTTCTTTAATATCATCATTTGTAATACTATGATTTGTTGTACCATAAGTTAAATTTGATTTTACTGTTCCTTTAAATAAAAAGGCTTTTTGCGGAATAAATCCAACAATATTACGTAAATCTTCTTGTTTGTATTGATCAATCGCTACACCATCAACATAAATTTGACCAGCTGTTAATTCATAAAAACGAGGAATTAAACTGACAAGTGTTGATTTACCACTCCCCGTTTTCCCAATAAAGGCTACTGTTTGTCCTTGTTTTGCTTCAAAGGAAATATTTTCAATAACAGCTTCTTTAGCATCAGGATATTTAAAGCTGACATTATCAAACTGAACTGTTCCTTGTTCAGTTGGTTTGCTACCAGCACCATCTGTAATACTTGGACGTTTGTTAATAACTTCTAACACCCGCTTAGCAGCTACTTGGGCCCTTGGCATATTAACGAAAATCACCGCCAACATTACAAACGACATCACAACTTGCACAGCATATGAAACAAAAACCACCATATTGGCAAAAATAGCACCACGGTCTTGTAAAGATTGAATCATTGCTTGCATACCTTGTGTTTTATCGACTGTAATATCTTTAATTAAATAGGCACCAATCCAATAAATACCTAAACTTAGACCATTCATAATTAAAGTCATAGTAGCTGGCATTAAAGGCATAAATTTACCAACGAAAATATTTGTATTTGTAATATCATCATTAGCTTGTTCAAATTTTTTGCGTTCATAACTTTCTGCATTATATGCACGAATTACTTTCAAACCACTTAAATTTTCGCGTGTTACTAAATTTAATTTATCAATTAATTTTTGAACTTTACGATAACGTGGCATAGCAAAAACCATTAAAATGGAAATCACAAATAATAGTAAAGCAACCGCTGCGACTGTTAACATTGTCCATTCAAAACTTTGGTTACCAATTTTACAAATAGCCCACACAGCTTGAATCGGAGCTTGAATTAAAATCACCAAGCCCATTGCTAAAATCATTTGAATTTGCATCACATCATTTGTTGTCCGAGTAATCAAACTATCAGTCGAAAATTCTTCCATATCACTAGCTGAAAACTCTGATACTTGCGTAAAAACACGACTACGTAATGTTTTTGCTAACCCTGTAGCTACATACGCAGCAAAGAAAGAAATAATAAATGAGCAGACAGCGCCTAACAAGGCACACATCAACATTTTAAAACCTTCAACATAAATATCATGCATTTCATATTTGCTTGGGAAATTAATCATTTCCGTAATTTTATTCATGTATTCAGGTAGACGTAAGTTTAAATAAACTTGAAAAACGATAAAAATCGTACTGATCACACAAAAAAACCATTCTACTGGTTTTAAATAGCGTAAAATTTTTAACATTTTACTCTCCTTGTTGTAAATTATTTTTCATTTGTTCCAATACACGGTTAAAAACAGCCAAATCTTGTTTCGATATTCCTTGACACATTTGCTTATTCATATCATTCATTAATTTTTTTAATTCCTGATAAATTGGCTGAAATTGCTTTTTAAAAGGCTCAGCAATAATTAATTTTTTTAAGCGTGCATCATTTTCAGTCGGCACACGACTAATAATGCCCTTTTTTTCTAATGATTTCAGCATCGTAGAAGCAGTAGAACGACTAATTAAAAATACTCGTTCAATATCTTTTTGGTATACATCTTCTTTATCATGTTTCAAAATATAATTAATAACATGTTGCTGAATCATAGACAAATCACCATAAGAACACTCAAAATCTTTCGTATACTTTCGATGATAACGATGACCTAATTGCAAAATTTCTCGAAATTTACCAAAGTAATTTCTCTCCATTGTCGGCCTCCTCGATTTTTCAAACAACAATTGTTTACATGCGAATTGTTTTTATACAAACTATTATATGCCAATTATATTTTTTTGCAACTTTTTTATAAAAAAAACTTCAAGGTAAGCCCTTGAAGTTAATTTAACTATTTATGATTGCGAACAAACATCGCATCACCAAAACTAAAGAAACGATATTTTTCCTCTACAGCATGCGAATAAGCATTTAAAATATTTTCTCGACCAGCAAAAGCACTCACTAGCATAACTAAAGTAGATTTAGGTAAATGGAAATTCGTACTAAAAGCATCTACAACTTGCCATTTGTAACCAGGATAAATAAAAATATCTGTCCAGCCACTATCAGCCTTAATTTCACCATTAAATTTTGTGCCAATTGTTTCTAAAGTCCGAATCGAAGTCGTCCCCACCGCGATAATGCGGCCACCATGAGCTTTAACATCATTTAAAGTAGCTGCAGCTTGTTCATCTAAACGATAAAATTCTTTATGCATTTCATGTTCTTCTAAATTATCAACACTAACAGGACGGAAAGTACCTAAACCTACATGTAAAGTTAGATAAACAATTTTGACACCTTTCGCTTTAATTTTAGCGATTAATTCTTCCGTAAAATGCAGTCCTGCTGTTGGGGCTGCGGCTGAGCCATTTTCTTTCGCATAAACTGTTTGATAACGATCTTGTTCTGCTAGTTTTTCTTTAATATACGGTGGCAATGGCATCTCGCCTAATTGTTCTAAAATTTCTAAAAAGATGCCATCATAACTAAATTTGATAATGCGGCCACCATGATCTAACTCTTCCAAAACTTCAGCTTTAAGTAAACCATCACCAAAACTTAACTTAGTACCAACTTTAATACGACGAGCTGGCTTGACTAAAACTTCCCACTCATCATCTTTATGTTGCGTTAATAGTAACACTTCGACGTGTCCGCCTGTCTCTTCTTTGACACCGTGCAATCGAGCTGGTAAAACACGTGTATTATTCATCACTAAAGCATCGCCTGGATTTAGCTCATCTACAATATCATAAAAATGTTTATCCCATGTTTGGCCAGTATCGGAATCTAAAACTAATAATTTTGATGTATCTCGTTGTTTTAATGGTGTTTGGGCGATTAGTTCTTCTGGTAAATCAAAATCAAAATCTTCTGTTGTATAATTCATAAGTTCCTCCTTAACCGACAATTAAATTAACATCCAAACTTGCAAATTCAATAACTACTTCATCATATAATGCTTGCAAACCATCCAAGTTGAAATCAAATACTTCAAATGTGCCGTATAATGACATTTGATGAGCATCATCAAACGTTAAAAACATACCTACTTGGTCGATATGTCCTTCCTCATCAACTTGAGCTTGTAAAACAATTCCTCTCACATTTGTATAGCTATGGACTGTATCCTTAATATCATTGACTAATAAGTCAAGTTTCATTTCTACCATTTCGTCATCTCCTCTATTATCATTCATTTTAGCAGATTTTCAAAAGTGACTCCAGTTACGATTTAAGACTTTTTTTGCTATACTTAAGATAACTTTAAGGGAGGAAAAATTATGTTAATTACAACTTCAAATAATATCGATGGTCAAGATATTGTGATGTATAAAGATATTGTTTTTGGTGAAGCGATTCATGGTGTCAATTTTCTAAAAGATTTTGGGGCTGGTGTCCGTAATGTTTTTGGTGGTCGAGCTAAAGGCTATGAAAAGGATTTAATTCAAGCTCGTGCAGAAGCTTTGCAAGAAATGCAAGACCGAGCATATGATTTAGGAGCTAATGCTATTATTGGTATTTCTTTTGACTATCAAATTTTAGGTACTGAAAATAATATGTTAATGGTTACTTGTCAAGGCACTGCAGTTATTGCTAAATAAAAACGAGGCACAACTTATGAAATATTGGCTAAAACGTCACTGGTTAGCACTCGCATATAAACTACATTTATTACATTTAGCAGAAGAACCAGATGACGATCCCAAAAATTTTTATCATTTATAAGGAGGACTTATTATTTCAAAAACTTACAAATTAGCTCTTCGGAGTATTTTTGCTAGTTTAATTATTCTCCAAGTTTTTTTGCCTTTTTTAGGCTACATTCCTTTGGTCGTTGTTAATATTACTTTAATTCCCATCACCATTACGATTGCGAGCTGTATGCTTAGCACTTGGGATGGCGTTTTTTTAGGTTTAATTTACGGCTTAACAAAACTTTTTGTTGCATATACAACACCGCAATCTGTTATGGATACTTTAGTTTTTCAAAATCCTTCTGTAACAGTTTTGCCCAAATTAGCAATTGGCTTTATTGCAAGTATCGTTTTTCACGTCAGTTATAAACAAACAAAAAAACTTAGTCTTAGCGCTATTTTAGCTAGTTGTTTAGCTAGTTTAACAAATACGACTTTAACATTACTTGCAATGGTAATTTTTACGCAGGAGGCTCTTCTAACTATTTATCATATTCAAGCTGATTTTTTACTAAAAATCTTATTATCAATCGTTATAACAAATGGGCTACCAGAAATGTTAGCAAACTGTATTATAACTCCTCTAGTCGTTAAAATATTATGGCCAAAATTCAAAAAACACTGACTATCGTACAATGTACAATAGCCAGTGTTTTATTATTTTTCTTCACCAATAATTCTTACTTCTGGTTCTAGAGTGATATTAAATTTTTCTTGTACAACAGCAATAATATGATTAATTAGTTGAATATAATCTGTAGCTGTGGCGTGATTAATATTCACAATAAATCCTGCATGTTTAGTAGAAACTTGGGCTCCACCAATGATTTTCCCTTGTAAGCCAGCTTCAATAATCAATGGACCTGTATAATGACCTTCAGGACGTTTAAAGACGCTACCACATGACGGGTATTCTAAAGGTTGTTTACTACGACGCAAATCATTCAATTCATTCATTTTCAACGTAATAGACTCTTGTTCGCCAAAGTCTAAAGCAAAGGTCGCGCTTAAAATAATGCCTGCTGTTTCTTGTATTGCACTATGACGATAAGTAAAATCCATCATTTGTAAATCATATGTTTTGACTTCACCTGTTGGTAATAAAACTTCTGCTTCTTTAAAACAATCTTTGACTTCTCCACCATATGCTCCAGCATTCATATATACTGCCCCACCGACTGAACCTGGAATACCGCAAGCAAATTCCATACCTGTCAAGCTATGATCACGTGCAACTTTTGTTGTTTCAATTAAGCTTGCTCCGGCTTGGGCTGTTACCTCATTATTAGCTACTTGAATATCATTCATTTTCGTCAAAATAATGACTAAACCACGAATACCACCATCACGAACAATTAAATTACTAGCATTACCTAAAACTTGCCATGGCATATTATGCTCTTTAGCATATGCTAATAGTTCCTTAACTTCAGCGACTGACTTTGGAAAAGCTAAAGCATCTGCCGGTCCACCTGTTTTTGTATATGTGTAATTACTTAGTGGTTCATTTAATAAAATATCAATTTCGTTTAGTTTATCTTTAATATTTGTCATGCTAATTCCTTCTCTACTTTATTCTTTTCTATCCTATCATATTTCTTACTTGAAATTCAAACAACACCAAAGATATAATGTTATACTAGATGAAAAATAATGATGGGAGTTTACGATGAATTTCTTTACTTTTGATTTTGAAACAGCTAATTTTAATCGTAGCAGTGCATGTGCTATTGGGATTACAGCGATTAAAGATGATCAAGTTTTTAAACAAATTCATCAATTAATCAATCCTCAAGAAGAATTTTATACGAAAAATATCCAAGTACATCAAATTACACCTGCAGACGTCACAGATCAGCCAACATTTGGTGAATACTGGCCGGAAATTAGTCCGGTTTTTCAACCTAAACATTTAGTTGCCGCACATAATTTAACATTTGACAAAAGTGTTTTAAAAGCAACACTTGCTAAATATCATTTACCGATGCCTTCATTTCAAGCTATTGATACTTTAAAAACAAGTCGTCATTTTTATCCAGATTTACCAAATCACAAATTAAATACAATCGCTGAACATTTAGGTATCGAACTAAATCATCACCAAGCTGATTCAGATAGTTATGCTTGTGCTCTGATTTTATTAAACCAAGCGCATACATTTGGCATCGAAGCTTTAAAACCATTTGTGCAGCATATATAAAAAAGGCTAGGAAATCATCCTAGCCTTTTAATATTAACAACCTTCAAGTGCTGCTAAAGCTTCTTGTAAGCCTTCAATCTGACCTTTTAAATGTTCAATTTGCATTTCATTTTCAATATAATTAATACCATTGCCTAAGCTTTCGCTACGACGATCTTCTAAACGATCAATTTCTTTTTTATGATCTGCAACTAATTTATCAATAATTGGTTTTAATTCCATCGTACATACCTCCCAATACTACTTGTACCATCAGTATATACTTATTTACGAAAAACTACAACTAATTAGTCTGCTTGATACGGATAATTTAGATGTTCATATGCCTTTTGCGTGGCAATCCGACCTCTAGCTGTTCGCTGAATAAAGCCTTGTTGTAATAAATATGGTTCATACATATCTTCAATCGTATCAGTCTCTTCGCCAATATTAACCGAAATTGTATTTATGCCGACTGGTCCACCTTGATATAATTCAATCATTGTTTTTAAAATTAAGCGGTCGACTCGGTCCAGCCCAGCATGATCGACCTCCAGCATTTCTAATGCTTGATCGGCTAATGATTGCATAATAACACCATCAGCTGTAACTTCAGCGACATCGCGAATACGTTTCAACAAACGATTAGCAATTCGGGGTGTGCCGCGTGATCGTTTAGCAATTTCGAATGCGCCTTCTTCTTCAATTTCAATTTCAAAAATACGTGCCGAACGTTCCAAAATTTGTTTTAATTCTTGTTGTTCATAATATTGCATATGTGCTAAAATACCAAATCGGTCACGCAATGGGGCAGATAACATCCCAGCTCTTGTCGTCGCACCGATTAAAGTAAATGGTGGTAAAGGAAAATGAACAGGATGAGCTGATGGTCCTTGGCCAACCATAATATCAATATAAAAATCTTCCATGGCTGTGTATAACATTTCTTCCACAACTCGTGGCAAACGATGAATTTCATCGATAAATAATACATCACCAGGTTCGAGTTCGTTTAATAGTGCTACTAAATCACCTGCTTTATCAATTGCGGGCCCACTTGTAGTTTTAATATTAACGCCAAGTTCATTAGCAATAACAAAAGCTAATGTTGTTTTTCCTAGACCTGGCGGACCATAAAGTAAAACATGATCAAGTGGTTCTAACCGACGTTTAGCTGCTTCGATATAAATATTTAATTCCCTTTTGATTTTTTCTTGCCCAATATAATCTGCAAAATAGAGTGGTCGTATAGATTGTTCATTCTCTTCAGCTGATGTTTGAGCACCTTCCATTAAGCGTTCATCCATGGGATTTAACTCCTTACTTCATCATTGCTTTCAAAGCTTGACGTAAATATTCATCTGTCGTTTGAATATTTTCACCTTGTAATTTTTTCTCGACTTTATTAATTTCACGTTGACTATATCCAAGTGCTAATAATGCTTCTTTTGCTTCACTCACAACTTGATTTTCTTCCACTTTAGTATATTTTTCTGGTGCTAAATCCCATAACTCATCTTGGAATAATACAATTTCATCAAGTTTACCTTGCAAATCAATAATAATTTGTTGAGCTGTTTTTTTACCAACCCCTGGAAAGTTTGTTAAGTACGTAATATCACTTGATTCAATAGCATTAATTAAACCATTATGGTCATCTGTCGCCATAATCGCCAGCGCACTTTTAGGACCAATCCCTGAAACTTTAAGTAATTGCTCGAATAATTGGCGCTTAGCTACGGTATCAAACCCGTAAAGCATTTCCGCATCTTCACGCACTGCATGATAAACATAAACTTTTAATGCTTGATCGCGATAAGCAGCAAATTGAAACGGATTAGCAGCATAAATTTTATAACCAATCCCTGCTACATCAATAACGATATAAGCTGGGGTAATTTCAACTAATGTTCCTGAAATATAATCGTACATATAATTCTCCTTAATGTGGATCTTGAATTCGTTTAAACATTTTTTCCATATCATAATTTGTAATATGGACTAAAACTGGTCGCCCATGTGGACAATTAAAAGGATTTTGACATTTTGCTAAATCTTGTATTAACTGTCTAGCTTGTAAATCATTTAAATGATGATTAGCTTTAATTGATTTTTTACAACTCATCATAATAGCTGTAGCTTCTCTAAAAGTGGCAATTGTCATTTTGGCATCTTGTAAATATAAATCAATTAAATCTTGAATTGTTTGCTCAATATTATCAGTCATCCATGTTGGATGTGTATGTAAAATATAACTATTTTGGCCAAAACTTTCTAATTGTAAACCAAGAGCATATAAATCATCAAGACCAGCTTCAATTTTCATCGCATCATCTAAAGTGAAATTAAAGATTAATGGTAATAACATTTGTTGTTGCGCATCAGCAACTTGGCCAATCATCACTCGATATTCCTCATATTTAATACGTTCTTGCGCAGCATGTTGATCAATAATATACATTCCTGTTTCATTTTGCGCAAATAAATAAGTACCATGCATTTGGCCGAAATATTCTAAATGAGGAAAAACTTTATCTATTGCTGGCGGCTCTTTTTGAGCTAATTTCACATAATCTTTAAACGTCGCACCTTCACTATCCCTTTGCTGCTGTACTTGATAATTAATTGTTTTCGGTGCTATAGTCTCTTCTGCTCCAACTTGCTCTAGCTTTTCTAAATCTTCTTTCTGTTGTGTACAAACAACAAAAGGATAATCAAAAGCACTATCATTAGCCCAATGTTCGTCAATCGGCTCATCACTTAAGGTTGCACTTTGCATAATTTTTTGACTTGCTTCATATAAAGCATCAGGTTCTTGGACTTTTGTTTGCACACTAAAATCCATGGCTAATTGCTCATTGTGATTTGGCTGCCGTTTACTTAAACGTTCTTCATAAGCATTAGGGATTAGACTTTCTTGCGCTAGTGCTTCACTAACACTTGTTGCAATTAACTCGACCAGCTCTTCTTCTTTACTAATCCTTACTTCTTGTTTCGTCGGATGAACATTAACATCAGCTAATTTAGGATCAAAATCAATTTGTACCACAGCAATAGGATGCCTACCAATCATTAATTTTGAACTATATCCCGTTTCAATGGCTTTTTGTAAAGTGTAATTTTTAATATATCGACCATTTAAAATAATTGTCATATAATTTTTCGAAGCTCTAGTCAATTCCGGCAATGAGATATAACCATTTACTTGAAAATCAAAATTATTACCTTTAATCGCAACCATTTTTTTAGCTTGACTCACACCATAAATACGAGCTAAAACTTGATGTAAATTACCACTGCCATTTGTTTGTAATAACAACTTATGATCTTTTTTTAATTGAAACCTTATATGTGGATAACTTAATGCAAAACGATTAATTAAATCCACAATTTTAGCTGCTTCTTTATTTAAATCTTTTGTATATTTATAACGGTTTGGCGTGGCGTAAAATAAATCTTCCACAACAACTTTAGTCCCAGTTCGAGCTGTTGCTGGTTTGACTTCACTCTGGACACCTTCTGCAATAGTCACTGTTGCACCTTGATTTTCGTTTTTGCGCGCACTTGTTAAAGTTACTTTGGCGATTGAGGCGATGGCTGCCAATGCTTCACCACGAAAACCTAATGTATGAACTTGAAACAAATCTTTTTTTGTATATATTTTGCTTGTTGCATGCCGTTCAAAAGCTAGCGGTAATTCATCAGCTGCAATCCCAACACCATCATCAATTACCGTAATTTCTTTTAAACCACCATCAATAATACTAATATCAATGCGGGTACTTTTGGCATCAATCGCATTTTCCACTAACTCTTTGACGACAGAAGCTGGATTTTCAATCACTTCACCAGCCGCAATTTGATTGGCTAATGTTTCTGATAAAAGTTGGATATCTGCCATATAATGCCTCCTTATAGTTTTTGTTGCAATTCATATAATTTATTAAAAGCTTCCATTGGTGTCATTTGTAATAAATTTAATTTTTCTAATTCTTGAATCACATCTTGATGTTCATCTAATGCAAATAATGATAATTGCTCTTCTGGCTCTTGCACTGTCATTACTTGCGTCACATTTGTATTATTTTTATCTGACTCGTCTATCGATTGCTGTTCATTAATTTGAATTGATTGACTCTCAAATTGTTGTAATAACTCCTCTGCACGTATTAATAATTCTGGTGGCAAGCCTGCAATTTTTGCGACGTGTACACCATATGATTTATCAGCTGGTCCAGGCTGAATTTTATGCATAAAAATAATTTCCCCATCTTGTTCCACAGCTTCCACATGAATATTTTGTAAATGAGCAAGCATATCTTCTAAAGCTGTCAATTCATGATAATGAGTCGAGAATAATGTTTTTGCGTGAACATGATTATGAATATGTTCAATAATGCTTTGAGCAAGAGCCATTCCATCGTATGTTGAAGTACCTCGACCTAATTCATCAAATAAAATTAAACTATTTGGGGTTGCTTTAGTTAGAGCATTATTAGCCTCCATCATTTCGACCATAAAGGTACTCTGACCAGAAATCAAATTATCGCTTGCCCCAATACGCGTGAAAATTTGATCAAAAATTGGCATTTTCGCACTATCACAAGGGACAAAACAACCCATTTGGGCCATAATGACAATCAAAGCTAATTGTCGCATATATGTACTTTTACCTGACATATTAGGTCCTGTAATTAATAATAAATTTGTATTTTGATCCATGTATAAATCATTGGCCACATATTGCTGTTCGCCAATTACTTTTTCTACAACGGGATGTCGCCCTTCTTTTAACTCTAATAGACCTTCATTATTAAATTCTGGCATAACATATTGATAATTTTCACTAATTGTAGCAAAACTTTGTAATACATCAAGTTTCGCCACTGCTTTAGCTAATGCTTGTAATTTTTTTGTATTAGCTTTGATTTGTTCACGAATTTCTACAAATAATTGATATTCTAATTCTTTACTTTTTTCTTCAGCCTCTAAAATTGTTCGTTCCATTTCTTTAAGCTCAGGTGTTGTAAAACGTTCAGAATTAGTTAAAGTTTGTTTGCGGTCATAATAATCCGGTACATTAGCACTCATCGCTTTGCTAACTTCTAAATAATAACCAAAAACCCGATTAAACCCAATCTTCATTTTACTAATACCTGTCGCTTGCCGTTCTTTAGCTTCTAAATTAGCAAGCCACTTTTTACCATTATGCATTGCGTCTAAATATTTATCGAGCTCTTGGTTATAGCCAGGTTTAATCACATTACCATCTTTAATTGATAAACTTGCTTCTTCTAAAATCGCACGTTCAATTAAATCAACTAAATTTTCTAATGGATCAATTTGGTGCAATAAGTTTGTCCATTCACTTTGGTTAATACCTTCAATAACTAATAAAATTTGTGGAATTTGTTCTAAACTTGTTTTCAGCTGTAGTAAATCACGAGCATTGGCCGTCCCAAACGAAACTTTACCAACTAAACGTTCTAAATCATACACTTGCTTTAAATTTTCTTGTAATTGCTGGCGTTCAAAAAAAGCATCCATTAATGACTGGACTTGCCGTTGACGTTCTTTAATCAACTCAACATTAATTAAAGGTCTTTCAATCCATTGTTTTAACAAACGTCCACCCATCGCCGTTTTTGTTTCATCTAACAGCCACAACAAAGTGCCATGTTTTTTACCAGTGCGAATCGATGATACAAGTTCTAAATTATATTTTGAGTCATAATCCATTTTCAAGAAATTTGCCACTTCATAATGTTCAGCATCTTGTAAATGTTCTAAATAACGCTTTTGTGTTGTTACCAAATAAGTGTAAAGGCCATTTACAGCTTGTTTTTCCGTCTCATCGGTAATTTTTTGGGTAATTTCATTATTAATTTGCAAGTCAGTCAATGACTGTTCCGAAAAAATAACACCTAAACTTTTTGTTAATTGTTCTTGAATTTCCGTTTGTAAGTTAGTTAAACAAACAATTTCTTTAGTTTGCAAACTAGCACATTCGTTTAAAACCATTTCTTTGGGGATTGTTGTAACTTTTAATTCACCTGTTGATAAATCAACATAACACAAAACATATTGTTTTGCTGTTTTTTCTAATAAGGCAACTAAATAATTATTATTTTTAGCATCTGTTGTCCCAAGTTCAACATTAGTACCTGGTGTGATTAATTGAATAACTTCGCGTTTGACCATTTGATTTGGTTTAGTCATCTTAGCATCTTCCACTTGCTCGCAAATAGCAACTTTATAACCTTCCGCGATTAATGTGTCAATATACCCTTGCGCTGAATGATGAGGCACTCCGCACATGGGAATTGGGTCTTGTGCATTTTTATTACGACAAGTCAATGTTAACTCTAAAATTTGGGCTGCTTTTTCAGCATCTTCATAAAATAATTCGTAAAAATCTCCAATTCGATAAAATAAAAAAGCATCTGGATATTGTGCTTTAATTTCTAAATATTGCTTCATCATTGGTGTAGAACTTGTTACTTGTGGCATTAGTCTGTCCTTTCATTAATTTGTTCTGTAATCGTAGTTGTAATTAATTGTAATAAATCATTAGCTTCTATCAAGGCTTGTCGATACGCTACGACTAACGGATACTCGTCTAATTTTTTAGTATATAAATCAGCCTGCTTTTGCCAATATTTATAAGCCTCTGGTTTATCATAATGTTTAGCATGTACCATCTCTTTTTGTGCTTCTTCAATTTTTTGTTCATATTGCTTGATTAATAAACATTGATCAACACGGACTTTTAATTCTCGGTATTCTTTAATGACTGGATGACTTTGTAAGTTTGTCCCCAAAGTAGTTAAATGCTGTCTAACTTCTGGTTCCATCACTAAAACTCCTACTTATTTCGTTACTTTATATTTTACCAACCTTTGTCCTAAATAAAAAGGGTGAGGATAAACCTCACCATTTATTTAGCATAATCGACAGCACGTGTTTCTCGGATGACTGTCACTTTAATATGACCTGGATATTCTAACTCATCTTCAATATTTTGTTTAATATCGTGAACAAGTAGTATTAAATCATCATCTGTAATGTCATTTGGTTCAACCATAATACGTAACTCACGACCAGCTTGAATCGCAAAGCTTGATTTAACACCATGATAATTATTAGCAATACTCTCTAAGCGCTCTAAGCGATGAATATAACTTTCAAGTGATTCGCTACGTGCACCAGGTCGAGCTGCTGAAAGTGTATCGGCAGCGGCTACTAAAACGGAAATCACCGATGTCGCTTCTGTATCGCCATGGTGTGACGCAATGGCATTAATCACCACTTCATTTTCATGATATTTTTCAGCAATTTCTACACCTAACTCTACATGTGACGCTGAAACTTCATGATCAATCGCTTTACCAATATCATGTAACAATCCTGCGCGTTTAGCTAAGTTTTCATCGACACCAAGTTCAACAGCCATAATACTCGCCATTTTAGCTACTTCAATCGAGTGATCTAAAGCATTTTGACCATAACTTGTTCGAAAATGCATTCGTCCTAAAATCTTGATTAAATCCGGATGCATTGAATGAATGCCTAAGTCAAAAATAGCCTCTTCACCATATTTACGAATTTGTGTATCCATTTCTTTCCGTGCTTTATCTACCATTTCTTCAATTCTGGCAGGATGAATGCGACCATCTTTAATTAAATTTTCAAGTGCAATACGTGCAATTTCTCGACGAATAGGATCAAATCCTGATAAAACGACGGCTTCGGGAGTATCATCAATAATAAAATCAATCCCTGTTAATGTTTCCAAGGTGCGAATATTACGACCTTCACGACCAATAATCCGACCTTTCATATCATCACTTGGTAAATTAACTACACTGACGGTTGTTTCTGAGACTTGATCTGCTGCACTACGTTGGATTGCTGTTGCGATAATATCTTGAGCAGCAAGCATGGCATTTTCTTCTAATTTTTGTTCATGCTCACGTACCATTAAAGCGCGGTCATGTTTTAATTCTTCAGCTGTATTATCAAGCACAATTTGTGTTGCTTCTTCTTTAGATAAAGTTGAAATTTGTTCTAACTCTTGTGCTTGTTTTTGAACAAGTTCTTGAATTCTCTTCTCGTGTTCGTCAATATCATGCTGACGGGAATCAAGCTGTTGTTCTTTATCATTTAACGCACTTTCACGTTGTTCTAAAAAACTCTCTTTACGATTAAAATTTTCTTCACGTTGAGCTAAACGAATTTCGTGATTTTTTAAATCATTTTTTTGTTCTTTTAACTCATTTTCAATTTTTTCACGATAACGTTGATTCTCTTCTTTTGCTTCTAATAGCGCCTCTTTCTTTAATGTTTCAGCTTGTTGACGCCCGTTTTCAATAATATCTTGGGCTGTTTGTTTATTTAATTTCGCTTCGGCATCAAATTTACGCTTTGCAAGTATACGACCTGCAAGAAACATAATGATACTTAGTAATATTAAGACGAGAAGAACTATGATACTTGTCATAATTCCACCTCATTCACTATCTAATCTTGGGACATTTGAAAGATAATGTCCTTTTTTTATTTTAATCATTAAATCTATATTGGTCAACTTAAATCAAAAATCATAAAATTTTTGTAAAGAATTGAACTAAAAAAATGTACTCCACTAAAAACGTACAAAAATAATATTGCACAAAAAAAGATGTTACTTACTGTAACATCTTTTTACTAAACTATTCTTCAATATCTAATGTTTCTTGTGTTGCATCTGTATTCTCTGTTGTTTCGTCAGTATTGTCACCATCAATACCATAAGCAACACGAACTTTATGATAAATTTCATCCATTGTTTCGGGATGTTCTGCTAAATATGTTTTAGCATTTTCACGACCTTGACCGATACGTTCTTGGTTATAACTATACCAAGCACCACTTTTATCTACAATATCTTTATCCACGGCCATGTCTAATAACTCACCTGTTTTAGAAATACCTTCACCATACATAATATCGACTTCAGCCACTCTAAATGGTGGAGCTACTTTATTTTTCACTACTTTAATTTTTGTACGGTTACCAATAACTTCTTTATCACTTGATTTGACTTGTTCACCACGACGTACTTCTAAACGAACACTTGAATAAAATTTCAATGCCCGACCACCCGGAGTTGTCTCAGGATTACCAAACATCACACCAACTTTTTCACGAAGTTGATTAATAAAAATAGCAATTGTTTTTGTTTTATTAATTGAACCTGACAATTTACGTAATGCTTGTGACATTAAACGGGCTTGCAAGCCGACGTGACTATCACCCATTTCTCCTTCAATTTCTGCTTGTGGAACTAATGCGGCTACTGAGTCAACAACAACCATATCAATCGCTCCACTTGAAACTAAAGCATCAGCAATTTCTAAACCTTGTTCACCTGTATCTGGTTGTGAAATTAATAATTCTTCTAAATTAACACCTAATGCTTTAGCATAAGAAGGATCTAAGGCATGTTCAGCATCGATAAAGGCAGCCTTACCACCTTGTTTTTGAACTTCGGCAATTGCATGTAATGTGACTGTTGTTTTACCTGAACTTTCTGGTCCATAAATTTCAATAATTCGACCTCGTGGATAGCCACCAACTCCTAAAGCTTCATCTAATCGTAATGAACCTGATGAAACTGTCTCAATTGTTTTATCCGCTTTATCTGCTAAGTTCATAATTGAACCTTTACCATATTCTTTTTCAATTTTCTTTAAAGCGGCCTCGAGTGCTTTTTCTCGATCTGCATTTTGTTTTTTATCTGCCATCGTTAGCTGCTTAAAGCAGTTCCCCCTTTCAAATAAGTTCATTGTCAATCATAATTGAAATTATTTAAAAAATCAAGAATTGTTCTTCTATATTTTCTTCACTCTAATATACACTAAAAAACGCAAAAGAGACTGCAGGCAGTCTCTTGCTTAATATGAATCTTTAAATACTTCGCGATTTTGCCAGAAATAATCAATTCCTGAATAAATCGTAAAGAATAAACATGTATATAGTAAAATCATTGCCATCGGAATATGAATATTATTAAATAAAACATTATTCAAGTATAACAATATAATGGCTAACATTTGCGTTGCAGTTTTAATTTTTCCAGGCCACGCTGCGGCTAAAACTTCACCATCATGTTCTACAATTAATAAACGTAAACCAGTAACTGCTAACTCCCGACAAACAATAACAACAACAATCCAACCTGCTACTAATCCTTGCTGAACTAAGACGATAAATGCTGCCATAACAAGCATTTTATCAGCTAACGGATCAGCAAATTTGCCAAAATTGGTCACTAAATGTCGTTTACGAGCAATATAGCCATCTAACCAATCTGTGATACTTGCAAAAGCAAAAATAATTGCTCCAATAACTTGTGTCCATTCAATATTTGTTCCTAAAATAGCAATATTACCTAAATTCCAATTACCTAGGACAACAATTAAAAAAACTGGAATTAAAAAAATACGTAATGTTGTTAATTTATTTGGTAAATTCACTTACTTACTCTCCATTATTTAACATATTCTAGTGATAAACTAACATTGACTTGTTTCAATGTTGTATTTGCTTTGAAATCTAATGTTTTGCCACCTAAGCTCATTTCTAAAGCTGGAGCATTACCCGTTTTAATAGTAATTTGACTTGTTTGATCAGGAATTGTCACTTTTTGTTTAGCATTAGCTTCTACAATACCTTGGTATAATGTTTGGCCACCAGCTACAACATTAACCCAACAACGACCATTTTTCCCTGTTAAAACTAAGTCTTGGCTACCTTCGACATTTGTCGCCTTCATAGTAACTTGACTACCTGTGTTACTAACTGTCTCAATTTTCATTTCTTCTTTTTTCTCTTCACTTGATGAAGATACTTGCTCTTGTGGAGCTTCACTTGAAGTAACCGCTTCTTCTTTTGGTTCTTCTTGGGCGTCATTAGCATGATCTTCGACTTCATAATTTTTATTGACGCTTGTATTGGCATTAAAGCGTTTATTTTCTTTCACAAAAGCATAGCCAACACTACCGACAATTAATAAAAAGACAAAAGCTAAAATACTAATTGGAATAATTTTATTAAATTTTTTCGGCTTCGTTTTTTTTGGTGCTACACGTGATTGACGACTTTCGATGACTTCTTCTGATTCGTCAACTTCGATTTCTTCACCTGTTTCATATTGACGAATCAACGCTTCAGCATTCAAACCTAATAAATTAGCATACGAACGAATAATCATTTTGACATTATAATCACTACCAAGTGCATCATAATCATCATTTTCAATCGCTTCTAAATGTTGAATTGGTAATTTAACTTTTTCTTGAATTTCAATTAGAGAAATCCCTTTTTCTAATCGTGCTTGTTTTAGCTGTTCACCAACTGTCACAGTCATTTCCTCCTTTTTTACATTGTTTCCATGTAAACTTTAGTCATCGCATTTAAATCAATGATTTGATTCATAACGGCTTTAACATCCGTAATTGTGATACTTTCTATAATTGCTGGTAAATCAAATAACGTAATTCCATCACCGTCTTCATCATAATGGCTTGCGATAAACTCTAGTGAGTTCATTTTGTTAATTAAACGACCAATTTGTTTTTTCTTTAAGCGTTCTAGTTTCTCACTTGAAAAATCAACAGCTGACATTTCAAATAAAGCTACTTCAATTTGTTGTGCTAATCGTTCCGGTTGCTCCGTATCACCGCCAATGCTGAAGAAGCAAATATCACGGTCTAAGTTAAAATCAAATCCAAAACTATCATCAATTAACGAACTTTGATACCAATAATTATAATTACGTGAAGTATTACCAAATAATAACGATAAGCCAAATAAAGCTGCATATTGGAATTTACGACGTTCTTTATTATTTGACGGTAACTCACCAAAATAACGGCCACCAACAAGCACTTTAGGCTTACTTACAGGCATCCGCATCCGGCTACCTTTTTTAATATCTTTAGCTTGTTCGATTGGAAAACGACGCCGAACTTCCGGCATTTTAATATAATCTTTACGACGTTGATTATCTCTTACAAAAGCCATCGCAATTTCTGGATCGATATTTCCAACAATAACTAATTGCATATTACTTGGATGATAAAAAGTATCATAACACATATATAAATCTTCTGCTGTAATATCTTGGATACTTTCCACAGTTCCAGCAATATCGATATGGATTGGATGCTTAGGAAATAAATTGTTTAATAACGCAAACTGTAGTTGCCAATCAGGATTATCTTGATACATTTGAATCTCTTGCGCAATAATTCCTTTTTCTTTCTCCACTGTTTCATCTGTAAAATAAGGATTTTGAACAAAATCAATTAATAATCCTAAATTTTCATAAATATGGTCTGAAGCTTGGAATAAATAGCTTGTTTTGGTAAAACTTGTATAAGCATTAGCTGACGCACCTTGCTTACTAAAATGTTGGAAAACATCTCCATCTTCTTTTTCAAACATTTTATGTTCTAAAAAGTGAGCAATGCCATCTGGAACACTGACAAATTTTTTCATCCCCATCGGAATAAATTCATTGTCAATTGACCCATATTTTGTCGTAAATAAAGCATATGTTTTATTAAACTCTTGTTTAGGAATAATGACCACTTGTAAGCCATTATCCATTTCTTCAGTATAAACATCTTCTTGAAATTGTTTATATGCATGATGCTGCATGCTTTATTCGCTCCCTTCTAGACAATAAATATTTTGCAGTTTAATTTGTTTAGCCACTTCAATAACCATTTCACGTGTGACATGTTCAATACTGTCAACATATGTCTCTGTCGTAAATTTTAAATCTTTAAATGTTTGCTGAATAACTGCTTGTTCTTTTAAAGCTTGTGGAATATCTAGGCGATTTAAATATTGACCAATTAACATCGCTTTAGTTTGTTTTAACTCTTCATCTGTAAAATCACCACGTGTTAATGCTGCTAATTGCTCCTCGACTAATTTGATAACTTGATCTTTATTTTCCGTAGCAATACCTGATTGCACAGCCAGCGTTCCTCGGTACGCATCAACATAACTTGAGGCATAATAAGCTAAACTGGCTTTCTCACGAATATTCATGAATAATTTTGAATGCGGGAAACCGCCAAATAGACCATTACACACAAGTAAGCTATAATATAACTCTTGACCGAAATAAATATTTGTTTGATACATCATACTCAACTTGGCTTGGACGACATTATCTTGTTCCGTTTGTACGCCAACTTCTTGTTTTAATGGTTGCTTATAAAAATAATCAAGCGTCACTTTTGGTCGTTCTTTTAACTGATAACGTTGAATTAGTGGAATGACATCTTTTTCGTGAAGGTCACCAACAACGATAATCGACATCAAATTATTCGTCATCATATCTTGATAAACATTATACAAATCATGTTCATTAATGTTTTTAATCTCATCTGCATTACCATAAAAAGGATAAGCTTGTGCTGGTTCATTATAATATTGTTCTTGTAATTTAACTAAAGCATAGTCTTGTTTATCTTCCATTAAAGCCGCTAAATTACTCAAAAGATGTTGTTTTTCACGTTCAACAATTGTCACATCAAATTTACGTCCTGTTAATGCTGGATAAAACATCACTTCAGCTAAAAAGTCAAAAGCTTTCGCTAAAATTGATTCATCATGTGCACCTAAAAACTTATCATTAACTACATTTAAAGTAAAAGCTATTTCGTGCACATTACCTCGCCGTAATACGTCAACGCCAAACGTTGCTCCGTATAAATCAGCTAAAAGCTCATTTAATTCTTTTGGCGTTTGATAACGTTCACTGCTATTTTCTAAAACAGCAGCTAACAATGAACGCTGATTTAAATTACGTGCTGTCAGTGGAGCTAAAAAGCGCCAGGTAATTTGCGTTGTTTTAAATTTTTGTGTTGGTACGACTGTTAAATTAATACCAGGTGTAATTTCCACTGTCATAACTTTACTCCCATAATTTTTTTCTCAACATTTATTGTAGAAAATTTTGCCAAAAAACTCAATTTCTACTTCGCTTTCCTTGAACTTTTTGTCGGCACTTTGACTGTTTCATCAATTTTCTTCACAACATTATTGGCATAAATGACAGCACCTTCTTCATTCATATGTGTACCATCATTAAAGAACCACTCACTCTTACCATTAGCTAAACCATACCAATCTATCAAATGAACATTTTTATGATCTTTGGCTGCTTTATTTAACATTTTGTTAACTTCTTGCTGCCAAACTTTTGGTACAACTGTGTTGATTAAATAAACTTGTTTGCCTTGTAAAGCTTTCAACATATCATCAAGTTCACTTTCTTCAAAAGTACCATTTGTTCCAAGCGCAATAATGACAATTGGTGCCAATTCTTTCTTTTTCGCTTTTTCTTTAACAAGTGAAACACTATCTTTAAGTTGGCGTCCGACTTCAGCATCGACTTGAATTTCTGGAATATATTTTTGCAATTCTGGTGCGGCATCAAGTAAAACTGAATCACCAATAGCTGTAACTTGTAATTTTTCCGCTTTTTGAACTTCTGCTAATGTTAATGGCACTGCAGTTTTTTGACTATTCTCTACTAATTCTTTTTCTTGTTCTGTTTGCATTTCTGCTGTTTTTGGTTTTGATGAAGTTGTTTTCTTTTTCTTCAATTGTTTTTCTTTTTGTTGTAAAGTTTGTTCTAACTGTTTTGTTGTTTCAGTTTTACCATTTGGCGCCACAATGAAGCTTACAACAAATAATAAAAAGACAACGCCAACTGAAACAGCTTGCACTTTTTGTTTTGTCGTCGCTAAAATATAATGATTTGCTCTAAATGCTGGCCAATAGTGACGATAAAACATTACTAAACGATACGTCAACTCTGATAAAAGTAAAATTATCGCAATTTGAATGATACCGTGTAAATACATATGTTGTCCGTTTAATTTAAAAATTGTCTCATAAACAATTAAAACCGGATATTGCCATAAATAAATTTCATAACTCCGTGTCCCTATGTAATGGAAAAATCGGTTTGTTAATAAATCGTTAAATTGTTTTGACAAAATAACAACACCAAGTAAGAACATACAAATAACGCTAAATAAGTACATGCCACCACGATAAACAAATGGGTTGTTATCTGGATACCAAATCATACATGGAATCATAACAAATAAAAAAGCCAAACCGATTAATGTATACTGTTTAAATTTCATTTGTTGTAATTGTTCGGTATATGTTCTTAAAAAAATAGCAAGTAAACAACCTAGCATTAAAGCAAATAAACGCGTATCTGTCCCGTAATAAACGCGGTTTAAGTCGTTTGGATTATATAAAACGGCCATTTCGATGGCTGATAATAAAGAAACACCAAAAATACTAATCATTAATGTTTTTGGTTTGACTTTTAAGAAAAATAAAATCCCTAAGACAATCGGCCAAATTAAGTAAAACTGTCCCTCAACTGAAAGTGACCACAAGTGAACAAATGGCATAGCTTGACCAAATTGCGCAAAATAAGAAACACCATGCAAAATTTGCCACCAGTTATTGTAGTAGAATAGGCTTGACATTACAACGCCACGAAATTGATTTAAAAATTGATGTGGGAAAAATAGTAATACAGCACCACAAACAACTAAGACAACAATTAAAGATGGCGCCAACCGTTGAATACGGCGTCTATAAAAAGTACCAAGTTTAATTTTTTTATTATTAGCCCACTGAGTATATAAAATATCTGTCATCAAATAACCAGAAATAACGAAAAATAACGTAACCCCTAAATAACCGCCTTTTATCGTCGTAGGAAATAAATGATAGCCAATAACAAACAGTACGGCCAAAGTACGTAGTCCGTCAATACCTGTAATATAATGTCTTTTTTTGGTCACGACGTTAACTCCTTTCTTATATGAAAAAAACATCATTCACTACGATCATAGTAAATGATGTTTTAACCAATCCAATTAGATTATTTTTTTGTCTCAAATAATGGACTAACCGGTTTATTTTCATGAATACGTTTAATCGCATCAGCAATCAAACCGCTAACACTAATTTCATCGATTTTAGCAATCCGACGATCATCAGTTAGTTGGATTGAATCTGTCACTACTAATTTTTCAATAGCTGAATTTTCGATACGTTCTAAAGCAGGACCTGATAAGACTGCATGTGTACAGCAAGCTAGAACTTCTGTTGAACCAGCTTCACGTAAGGCTTTGGCAGCTAAAGTAATTGTTCCAGCTGTATCAATCATATCATCAATTAAGATACATTTTTTACCTTCGACAGAACCAATAATATTCATTACTTCGGCAACGTTCGCTTTTGGACGTCGTTTGTCAATAATTGCAATTGGTGCTTTTAATGCTTCTGCTAATTTACGAGCACGAGTCACACCACCATGGTCAGGTGATACAACAACTGTTTCTTCACCAACATAGCCATTATCTAAGAAATAATCAGCTAAAAGTGGTGCTGCCATTAAATGATCCATTGGAATATCAAAGAACCCTTGAATTTGTGCAGCATGTAAGTCAAGAGTAACCATACGATCCACGCCAGCTTTTTCTAACATATTTGCGACAAGTTTCGCTGTAATCGGCTCACGCGCACGTGCTTTACGGTCTTGACGTGCATAACCATAATATGGCATCACAACATTAATTGTTTTAGCACTAGCACGTTTTAAGGCATCAACCATAATTAATAATTCCATTAAGTTATCATTAACTGGTGCACTTGTTGATTGGACGATATAAACATGAGAACCACGAATACTTTCTTCAATGTTAATTTGAATTTCGCCATCACTAAATTTGTTTACTGAACATTTTCCTAGCTCAACACCAACTGCTTCAGCAATTTTTTCAGCTAAGGGACGGTTTGAATTTAAGGCAAAAATCTTCAGTCTTGGATCGAAGTAATGTTTTGTCATAAAAGCCTCCACTTTATCTTGTTAATAATACAATTTAATACTAGTTTTTTTTGACTAAAAAATCAAGCTATCATTGCAAAATTAAACTTATTTTTTCAAATATCCTTCTTTTGTCACTTGACGACTACGTGCAATAGCTAAACTGTCGCTTGGTACATTATCAGTAATTGTTGAACCTGCCGCAATTAAAGCATTTTGCTCGATATGGACAGGAGCTACTAAATTCGCATTTGAGCCTAAAAAGGCATTATCTTCAACAACTGAATGGTGTTTATTTTTACCATCATAATTAACAAAAATCACACCACAACCAACATTAATATTCTCACCTAATGTTGCATCGCCAATATAAGCTAAATGGCCAGCTTTCGTATTTTTACCAATTTTAGCATTTTTGACTTCCACAAAATCGCCAATATGAACATTTTCGCCAATTTCTGCATTTGGACGTAAGCGTGCAAATGGACCAACATCCGCATTTTTACGAACAACAGCTTGTTCTAAATGTGAATGTGTAATTTCCACTCCATCTTCTAAAGTACTATCAATAATTTCTGTCCCATGTCCAATGAAACAATCATCACCAATAACTGTTTGGCCTTTCAAATAAACGTTACCTTCAATTGTTGTATCACTACCAATTTGCACATTTGGTTCAATATATGTCGTTTTTGGATCAATCATTGAGACACCATTACGCATATGCGATAAATTAATACGTTCACGCATTAATTCATTAGCTTTAGCTAAAGCTACACGATCATTAACCCCTAATGCTTCATTAGCATCAGTCATTTGGCAGGCTGCAATTGTTTCACCACGTTCTTCTAATAAGCTAATTACATCTGGTAAATAATACTCATTTTGCGCATTATCATTTTTGACAAGTTTTAACATTTCAAATAATAATTCATTATCAAAACAATATGTTCCGGTATTAACTTCTTGAACCGCAGCTTCTTCATTTGTAGCATCTTTTTGTTCTACAATTTTTTCCAAATGTCCTTCAGCATTACGAATAACACGTCCATAACCAAATGGATTATCCATGTGTGCTGTTAATACAGTTGCTTTAGCATCATTTTCCATATGTGTCGTAAATAATTGTTCTAATGTTTCAGTTGTTAATAAAGGAGTATCACCACAAACGACAAGTGTAACACCTTGTTTATCAGCTAATAACGAATGCGCTTGTTTTACGGCATGCCCTGTTCCTAATTGTTCTTCTTGCATCACGTATTGTGTCCGCTCACCAAGTAATGACTGAACTTGTTCAGCACCATGCCCTACAATCGTTACGATTTCAGCTGGTTCTAAAGCTTCAACTTGCGTTACAACATGATCAACCATCGCTTGTCCCATAACTTTATGTAACACTTTATATTGCTTTGATTTCATTCGAGTACCTTTACCCGCTGCTAAAATAATTGCATATTTATTCATCTGTATCGACTCCCTCTAAATAATTTCCTGGTACAACTGTGATATTACGTGTTTTGACATCAACTTTTTTGACACATAATAGGGAAATATACTCATCAACCATCCGGCGACCTTTAAATGTTGATTCTGCAAAAACAACAATACCAACTAATTTAGAGTCAAATTCTTGAATCATACTCTTCATACCATTAACTGTGCCGCCGCCTTTCATAAAGTCATCAACAATTAACACATTTGAGCCTTTTTTCAAGCTTCGTTTTGATAACTCCATTTTTTCGACACGTTCACTCGAACCTGAGACATAATTAACACTTACAGTTGCCCCTTCAGTAATTTTTGAATCACGACGCACAATCACAAATGGGACATTTAAAAAGTGAGCGACTGTTTGCGCAATTGGAATCCCTTTAGTTGCTACTGTCATTACCGCATCAATATTTTTATGGCTATATTTTGAAGCAATAATACGGCCAATTTGATTTAAAATTGTCGGATTGCCTAATAAATCTGATAAATAAACATAACCACCTGGTAAAAGACGATCTTCTTCTGACAAACGTTCACATAAATTATTTAAAACTTGAGTAATTTTTTCATTTGACATTTTAGGAATATATTTAACCCCACCTGAGGCTCCTGATACCGTTTCGATAATCCCAATTTTACGTTCTTCAAAGTTCCGTTTCACAATAGCTAAATCTTCACTAATTGATGATTTAGCTGAGTTATAACGATTAGCAAAGAAAGTTAAAGGAATTAATCTATGTGGATTTTCTAAAAAATAATTGGTCATATCCACTAAACGATCACTACGTTTACTTTTCACTTCGAACTTCTCCTTTATTTCGATTAATTTTTTGTATAATTTTTTGCGTCATCACGACTAAGAAAAAAATAATAATAAAGACAAGTGTAATCATCGCACCTGGTGCTACATCAAGTTGGTATGAAGTTACAAGTCCAATAAACATACCAATTAAACCAATCAAAACACCTATGCATAAAACATGATTAAATTTTTTACCAATTCGCATTGCAATAGCTGCTGGAATTACCATAATAGCTGAAACAAGTAAGGCTCCAGCTATAGGAATCATAATCGTAATAGCCACACCTGTAAAAATATTGAATAATAATGACATTAATTTCACCGGTAAACCATCGACATGGGCAATTGCTTCATCAAACGTCAACACATACATGGGACGTTTAAATAAAGCAAATAAAATGACGATAAAAAGCATTAAAATAATTAATAACACAACTTGCATATCATTAATCGTCACAATAGAACCGAACAAATATTGATTAATTTGTAATGTCGACTCATCATGCAGACCCATTAAAACAAGGGCAATTGATAGTCCTGATGACATTAAAATTGCTGTTGAAACTTCTGAATACGTACTATATATAGTTCGTAACCATTCTAAAAAAATAGCAGCAATGACCACAACAATTAGTGTTGTCATCGTCGGATTCACACCTAAAAAAAGGCCTAAAGCTACTCCTGCTAATGATACATGTGACAATGTATCAGATAAAAGAGATTGTCTCCGAACTACTAAAAAAACGCCAAGTAACGGCGAAATAATAGCCATACATAAGGCTGCAATCAGCGCACGAATCATGAATGAATATGAAAACATTTCCATGGACAATTCTCCCTCCGAACTAAATGAATTTCACGGTCAATAAATGGTCGAATTTCATTATTATCATGTGTAACCATTAAAATTGCTTTATTATGTTCTCTTGCGCTATGCTGTAGTAATTCGTAAAATCGCAAGCGCATTTCCTCATCCATCCCCGTCGTCGGTTCATCTAAAATTAATAAATCAGGATCTTCTGCAAATAAACGTGCTAAACAAATACGTTGTTTTTGACCTCCTGATAATTCTCCAATACGACGATGACGAAATTCCCACATTCCTACTGATTGTAGTGCTTTTTTTATATGGTCGTCATCTTTTTTAGTTAATTTTTTAAACCATCGATTCAGCGGATAACGTCCAGATGCTACAAGTTCTAAAACAGTACTTGGAAAACCCGCATTAAATGACGAAATTTCTTGTGGGATATACCCTACTTTGAGTGGTTGATTTTTTTCATTATATTTTGCAAATGTTACTGTTCCTTCTTCTGGTTTCAACAAACCAAGTGTTGTTTTTAACAAGGTCGACTTAGCCGCACCATTTTCCCCTGTTAAAATGACAAATTCACCTGGATCAACAGTATACGAAACATGTGAAAGGACAGGATTGTCATCATATGCAAATTTTAAATTCTTAACTTCTAAATAATGCATTTTTGCCCTCACTTTTATAAATTAACGAACAATATATCGCTTTTGATAATAGCATGAAACACGAATAATCGCAAATAAAGTTTAATAAAAAAGCATCTTCATTTGGATGAAAATGAAAGATGCTTTTCTTTTTTCTTAAATTGTTCGTACTAAATAAACTTCTTCACAAAAACCTTTCAAGCCATTAACAATTTTCGCAGCTTTACGCTGACTATGACAAAAACCTAAAATTGTCGGTCCACTACCTGTCATCACGACCGCATCTGCGCCTTGTCTATGTAAACACTTTTTAATAGCTTGAATTTTGGGACAATATTTCACCGTAATATCTTCCAATGAATTAGCCATACAATGACAAATTTGAAAGTAATCTTGCTGTTCAATTGCCATTTCTAAAGCTGCAATATCTGGATGAGTTAAACCGTCAACATCAACTTCTGCAAATATTTTGGCTGTAGAAATACTAACCCCTGGTTTTACTACAACTACCCAGCAACGTGGAAAATCCGCGATATGTTTTAGTGTTGTACCAATTCCCGTTGCTTTTGTTGTTTGTCCATAAATACAATACGGTACATCAGTTCCAATTTGAGTACCGATCTCAGCTAATTGATTTAACGTATAATCAAGGTGCCATAATTTATTTAGACCTCGAAGTGTTGCAGCTGCGTCACTACTACCACCAGCTAACCCAGCAGCTACCGGAATTTGTTTTCGGAGATTAATGGTAACTCCGTAATTAACTTTTGCAGCTACTTGTAAACATTGGACTGCTTGGTAAATATGGTTATTTTGATCTAGTGGTAAAAAACTATTTTCTGTTTCGATGATGATTTGGCTATCGTCACGTGGACTAAAAGTCAAATAATCGGCTAAATCAATACTAGCCATAATCGTGGCAATTTCATGATAATCATCAGGACGTTTTGCAATGACATCGAGACCCAAATTAATTTTGGCGGGTGCCTTTTCAATAACTTCCATCTTGACCATTCCCTATACTTTTGAAAGTATTATACATTAATTAAGTATAAAAATCATCTTTTAATCATGCAAATAGTCATCAAATAAATGCGTTTGATGGAAAACTTTACGAATACGTTTAATTAGTTTATTTGTATAACTTGTACCACGATTTAAAATTTGAGCACATTCGCGAATCGAATGTCCTTCTAATCGACTACTAATTAATTTACACTCCTCTAGTGTTAGTTGTAGTGTTGAAATCGTTAATACATCATTTTTCGTTACGACATAATTTTCAGGATCATCATGAACACGAAAAACTTCACTGTTAAAACTATCATCATACTCAACAATTTCGTGCAAATGCTTACGTTTTTGAGCATTTTCTTTACGCCATTGATTTAAAAAATGATGATTCAAATTAGTTTGATAAAATCCGAAAAATTGTCGGCGAAAATCTTTTTGCATATCAGAAGGCAACTGTACTTTTTGCAAACTTTGATACAAAATAATTTGCGCTTCTTGCTGCATATCATCATGATCCCATTCATAAAAAGTATATTTTTGACATACTTTCAAAATGAGCCACTTTGCTTCTTGATAGATTTGTTTAAAAGCTGTTTCATCACCAGCTTGTGCACGCAAAATTAAGATTTGGATCTTGATTTTTTCCATATATAAACCCTTATTATCATTTATAAATCACTTTATCTATTCCTCAATAAAGTATAAAGATCCTATCTCTTTGCACTATACACTTTTACAAAATCTTAATTATTTTCATCTAAATTTTGCATTTTGTTTAAAATAGCTTGTAACTCATCAAGTTGTTCATCACTCCACGTTAACCGCTTTGTTTGATATGTTTGCCGATAGTTACTAACTGCTCGTTGGATTTTTTTCTTATTTCGTGCTAAGTCTTGATATAATTCGCGAGCTGGTTTTCGCAAAGCGCCAATCGAAAAAATATGCCATTGCTCTGCTAAATCACTCGTAGCCACTGTAACTTGTGTTTTATAATCTAATCGTTGGTAAGCATATGTCTCAATATAATCATCCGCTGTTTCATCGCTACCAGTAAAGACAACTTCTAAATTATATTTTTGATACGATTTAGTAATTCCTGGCACAAATTGTGCATCAAAAACAACTACAACTTCAATACGTAAATACGCTGCATATTCCGATAGTTGCTTCAGAAGTGTATCTCTAGCCAACTCTAATTCATTTTGCTTTTTTAATTTTGCTAATTCTGGCCAAGCGCCAATCATATTATAGCCATCTACAATTAATAATTGATGTTTCATAAAATCATCCTAATGGCGTTGTTGATAAATTTGATACAACAAAATTCCTGTTGCAACACTAACATTTAAACTTTGAACATGACCACTCATCGGAATTGTTACCATTTCATCTACTAATTTACGACTCATCTGACTTAACCCTTTACCTTCATTACCAACAATCAATCCAACTTTACCACTTGAATTCCAATGTTTCATATTTGTACCTGTCATATCAGTCCCAAATAGCCAAAATCCATCTTCTTTCAATTGTTTTAATGCTTGAGCTAAATTAGTCACACGTACAATATCCAAATATTCCAATGCTCCTGTTGAAGTTTTAGCCACAACCGGCGTAATACCAACAGCACGATCTTTGGGAATAATAATTCCATCCACTCCTGTTGCATCAGCTGTTCGTAAAATTGATCCTAAGTTATGAGGATCTTCTAGATGATCCAAAATCAAAACCACTGCATCATCTTTAGTTTGCAGTTTTTTTCTTAAAGCGCCAAAATCCATATATTGATACGGGCTTGTCATTAACACTACACCTTGGTGATTAGCTTGATTTGTCAGTTTGTCTAGCTTATGTTTAGGGACCATACTACATGGTAATTGTTTTTGTCTAGCTAGCTTCTTCATTTGATCAATAATTTTACTTGCTAAATCTTCTTGTAAAAATAATTTCTGACCTTGATTAGTTTCTAATGCCGCTTTCACACTATGGCGACCATAAATTAAATTTTGCTCCATTAGCTTTCACCTCCATGGGTCAAACACCATGTTAAAATTTCGTCTAAACGTTCTGTTTGTTTTGTTAAATGTAAATAACCGATTAATGCTTCAAAACCTGTCGAAATACGATATGTTTGAATATCCGTATTTTTCGCTGATGTATATGATTTGGAATTACGCCCTCGTTTAAAAATATCTTTTTCTTGCTCTGTTAAAAAATCACTTGCCAACATTTCTTTCAATAACGCCGCTTGAGCTTTAGCTGATACATAATGTGTTGCTTTACGATGAAGCACTTGGGGTTTTGTTTGCCCTTGATTAATTAAATAATCGCGTACAGCAACTTCATATACAGCATCACCGACATATGCTAAACTTAAACCATTTAATTGTTCATAATTCATCTTATTCTACAATCCTTTTATATTTTGTCCCTTGGGCTGTATCTTCTAATAAAATACCTTGAGCTTTTAAATCATCACGAATTTGATCACTTAAGACATAATCTTTATTGCTTCGAGCCTGATTTCGTTTTTCAATTAAATCTAAAATTGCTTGATCAGAAATTACTTCATGATCATTTAACGCTACGCCAAATACTTCTAACATTTGGGCTAATGTTTGTTTAATCAATTGTAATATTTGTTCATGTACTTCTTCTTGACGTGTATAATCGTTAATCCATTTAACAAAATCATAAATGACAGTTAAAGCATTAGAAGCATTAAAATCATCATCCATCATTACGATAAATTGCTGTTCAAATTGCTTAATTACTTCCGTAGCTACCGTATCGGCACCCGCTACACTTGTTTGCAAGCGGAAATCCGCGTTTTGATAAGCTTCTTTGATTTTATTTAAATTTGTTTGTGCCTCTTTCAAACTATTTTCGTTAAACTGTAGCGGGCGACGATAATGTGTTGTCGCCATAAAGAAACGAATAACATCTGCTTCGACTTGCGTTGCTAATTTTTTTAATGTCGTAAAATTACCTAACGATTTACTCATTTTTTCGTTATCACCAACTGTCACATAACCATTATGTAACCAATAACGAGCGAAATGATGATCTGACACACATTCACTTTGGGCAATTTCATTTTCATGATGTGGAAAAGTTAAATCTTGACCTCCACCATGAATATCAATTGTACCGTCAAAAATTTCATTCACCATAGCAGAACATTCTAAATGCCAGCCTGGTCTACCTGAACCAAAACTTGTTTCCCATTGAACTTCCCCATCTTTAGCATGTTTCCATAAAGCAAAGTCCAATGGATCTTCTTTATACTGGCTATTATCATCTAAACGATTACTAGCACCATTTTCTAACTCATCGATTTTTTGATGACTTAATTTGCCATATTCAGCAAATGACCGTGTCCTAAAGTAAACATCACCATTACTAGCCACATAAGCATGATTTTTTGCAAGTAATGTTTCAATCATCTTAATCATCGCCGCAATATAATTTGTAGCTTGTGGATTTTGATATGCAGCCTTAATATTTAATGTTTCCATATCTTCTTTCACAGATTTGATGTAATAATCAGCTAACTCTTTAGGCGTTTTGTTTAACTCTTTAGCACGTTTAATAATTTTATCATCCACATCTGTAAAATTTGAAACATATTTAACTTGATAACCTCGATATTCTAAATAGCGACGAATCGTATCAAAAGCAACCATACTGCGGGCATTACCGATATGAATATCATCATAAACAGTTGGCCCACAAACATACATCGTTACTTCATCTTTATTTTGTGGTGTAAAAATTTCTTTTTCTTTTGTTAAAGTATTATAAACTGTCAGCATCATTATACTCCTTTCAATAAGCAAAAAGACGCCTTTATTTAAAAGACGTCTTATCGCGGTTCCACTTTTTTTATAGTTATCATAACTATCACTTCAAATACGTAACGTGTATTAGACGTTAAAAGCTTATCACTTTTACCATTCAGAGATGCATTTCATAATTAAATTTGGCAATTTTGCACCAACCAATTGCTCGCTGAAACAAATTTAATTATTACTTTTCTCTTCAAAATGTTTAACTATTTTGGGCAATATGATCTAATGTTTTTGTTTGACCCAAAAGTTCAATTGTTTCTGGTAATTCTGGACCATGCATTTGACCCGTTGTAGCAATGCGAATCGGCATGAATAAATTACGTCCTTTAATTTTTGTCTCTTTTTGCACTTCTTTAATCATTTGTTTAATATTTTGAGCAATAAATTCTTCACTTGGACAAGCAGCTACTTTTTCTTTAAATGCATTAATAACTGTTTTAGCATCTTCACTACTAATAAAATCACGTGCCTCATCAGTTAAATTCATTTCTTGATTAAAGAATAATGTACTTAATTCGACAATTTCAGCTCCATAACTCATTTGCTGTTGATATAGTGCAACTAATTTTTCAACCCATGCATACTCATCAGCTGATAAATCTTGCGCTACTTTACCAGCTTGTTGTAAATATGGTAGGCATAATTTTGTTGCTTCTTCTAAGCTTAATTGTTTCATGTAATGGTTATTAATCCATTCCAATTTTTTCGCATCAAATGCTGCTGGTGATTTGCTTAGACGATTTGTATCAAACATTTCAATCAGTTGACTTGGACTAAAGATTTCTTCTTCGCCTTCAGGTGACCAACCAAGTAATGAAATAAAGTTAAACATCGCTTCTGGCAAGTAACCTAAATCACGATATTGCTCGATAAATTGTAAAATTGTCTCATCACGTTTACTTAATTTTTTACCTGTTTCACTATTAATAATTAATGTCATGTGGCCAAATTCTGGTGCTTCCCAGCCAAATGCTTCATAAATCATCAACTGTTTAGGTGTATTGGCGATATGGTCATCGCCACGCAATACGTGGGTAATTTCCATCAAATGATCATCAACCGCTACGGCGAAATTATAAGTTGGCATACCGTCACGTTTTTGAATGATGAAATCACCGCCCACACTTTTTGATTCAAATGTAATATCACCTTTAACTAAATCGTGGAAGTGATATGTTCGATTTTCAGGGACACGGAAACGAATAACGTACTCACGACCTTCAGCTTCAAATTGCGCCTGTTCTTCAGCTGTTAAATGAGCACATGTCCCTGGATAATGTGGCATTACTCCATCAGCACGCTGTTTTTCACGGACTGCTTCTAACTCTTCTTCTGTACAATAACATTTATAAGCTAAATCTTTGTCTAATAATTCTTGAATTAGTGGCTCATAAATATGTTTACGTTCTGATTGACGATACGGGCCAAACTCACCATGAGCTGGACTTTCATCCCAGTCAATACCTAACCATTTTAAATTATCTAATTGGCTACGTTCACCATCTTCAACATTACGTTTTGTATCTGTATCCTCAATACGAATAATAAATTCGCCATTATTATGACGAGCAAATAAGTAATTAAATAATGCTGTGCGAGCATTACCAATGTGCAAATGCCCTGTTGGACTTGGAGCATAACGTACGCGTACAGTTTCTTTCATTCCGCTAACCTTCCTTACATATACTATCGTTAAAATTTTACAATTATTCATGCTATTAGTAAAGAGCTAACCTAGATTCTAAACTAAATATTTATCTCTCTACATAAAAAGTCCCACAAAGTGAGACTTTTTATAACTTGAAATTATAAAATTTTAGCAAAAATCATTCGTCCAGCTGATGTTTGCAATGAACTAGTGACATAAACTTCTACTTCTTGATTTAAATATTTAACTCCATCTTCCACAACAATCATAGTGCCATCATTTAAATAAGCAACGCCTTGTTCGCGTTCTGTCCCCGGTTTTACGATCGTTACAGTCATTTTTTCTCCTGGTAGGACAACAGGTTTCACAGCATTAGCTAATTCATTAATATTTAAAACTTCCACACTTTGAAACTCGCTCACTTTATTTAAATTATAATCATTTGTAACAATAGCACCATTCACTTTTTTTGCTAAATAAATTAATTTCGTATCGACTTCATCAATATCATCAAAATCATGTTCATACATCTCAACTTGAATATTTTTTTCTTGTTGCAATGAATTTAAAATATCTAATCCACGTCGCCCGCGCACTCGTTTTAAATTATCCGAAGAATCAGCAATATATTGTAGTTCATACAATACAAATTTTGGAATCAGTAACGTTCCTTCCAAAAAACCTGATTTGGCAATTTCATAAATCCGACCATCAATAATCACATTTGTATCTAAAATTTTATATGGTTTAAAATGATTCATCTGATTATGATTATTTTTATGTGTCATAATTTTTTTCACTTCATCAAGCCGATTTTGAGTTAAATGATAACCAATATAAGCGAAAAGTAACATAATGGCAGCAGGTAATATATTGTCTACAACATCAATATTCATCCGATACAAAGGAATACTCAGTAAAGCTCCGATAATTAAACCTAATACCATCCCAATGACATTTACTAATAAATTACTTAAACTTTTTTTTCCAACTTCTTGTTCAACTTGTACTAATTTGCGTAAAATTTTATGCTCTAAAATTAATTCGATAATTAACAGTAGAATCCCACCAACTAAGCCATTAACTAAGTTGGAATGAGTCCATGCTAAGGAAGTAAAAGGTGTAATTTCCCATAAAAAAGGAAAAAACGCAATTCCTAAAGCACAACCAACAATAAATATAAATAAACGTAAAATATTTTTTCGAAGCATATGTATAGCCTCCTTATTTGGCTAATTAATAACCAAATACATGTCTTATCGCTTCATCAATTGTAGAAAGGCCAACGATTTCAATCTCTGGAGTAAAGGTTAAATCTGATAAATTATTTTTGGGAACGTAAATTTTTGTAAATCCCATTTTGATGGCTTCATTTACACGTTGTTCAATTCGTGCTACACTTCTAATTTCACCAGTCAACCCAATCTCCCCAACAAAACACTCAGTTCCTTTAGTTTCAACTTCTTTATAGCTTGATGCAATACTAATGGCAATAGCTAAATCAATTGCCGGTTCGTCTAACTTAACCCCACCTGTCGCTTTCAAATAAGCATCTTGATTTTGCAAAAGCAAGCCTGCCCTTTTTTCTAACACAGCTAAAATTAATGATACACGATGATAATCAAGACCTGAACTTGTTCGTTTAGCATTACCATAAGCTGTAGGTGTCAATAATGACTGAATTTCGACTAAAATCGGTCGTGTTCCTTCCATTGAAACAACAATAGCTGAACCGTTAGCACCTTCTAGTCGCTCTTCTAAAAACACTTCAGATGGATTAGCAACTTCGACTAGTCCACGTTGTTGCATTTCGAAAATTCCAACTTCATTTGTCGAACCAAATCGATTTTTTACTGCACGCAAAATTCGAAAACTATGATGACGATCACCTTCAAAATATAAAACCGTATCAACCATATGTTCTAACATGCGAGGACCTGCCAAAGCACCTTCTTTTGTCACATGGCCAACAATAAAAATAGCAATATTATTCATCTTAGCAATTTGCATCAATTCAGCTGTTGTTTCTCGAACTTGGCTAACACTTCCTGCTGCGCTTGTTAAATCTGGTTGCACCATCGTCTGGATAGAATCAATAATCACAAATTCAGGCTTTAAAGTTTCAATAGCTTTGCGAATAGCTGACATATCCGTCTCTGCGTAAATATAAAAATCATTATCATTTAAATTGAGACGTTCTGCCCGTAATTTAACTTGACTAGCACTTTCCTCACCCGTCACATATAAAACTTTTTTAGCTAACTTAGTAAGTTGCTGTGACATTTGTAACAAAAGTGTAGATTTCCCAATTCCTGGATCACCACCAATAAGTACTAACGAACCAGGTACAACACCACCACCAAGCACACGATTTAATTCAACAATATCTGTGCGGTAGCGCATTTCTTGATTGGCTTGTACTTCTGTTAACTTTTGCGGCTTTGATTTTATTCCTTGTAAATCAATACGTGCATTACGATTTTCTTCTTTTGTTTCGACTTCTTCTACAAATTCGTTCCAAGCACCACAATTTGGGCAACGTCCTAAATATTTTGGTGATACGTAACCACAAGCTTGACAAACAAATTGTGTTTTTGTCTTTTTGGCCATTATTTCATCCTTTCTTTTTAACATTTAGATTATATCATTTTTCTTTCTCTTAAATATAGAAAAGAAACTATGAAAAAACAATGCTTTTTTTTTCACTTTATTGAAAAATTAACTGTCTTACTTGAAAAATTATGCTAAAATATGAAGAGTAGTAACTACGAAAGGGGTATTATTTTGACTAAAATTAAAGAATTTACGAAAAAAAATGGTCTCGACATGCTTGCGGCCTTTTTTATTCCTGTTCTTATTATGATGGCTGTTTATTACACAATCGATGTTTATTGGAACAGTCCAATTTCTATTTTGGCTAGTGATTCATTTTCACAATATGCCAACTTCCATGCCAGCTTAAAAAATGTCTGGACTGGAAAAGAAAATCCATTTTATTCATTCCACTTAGGAATGGGCTTAAACTACTACGCATTCATTTCTTATTACCTAGGTGGTATTTTTGCACCTTTAGTTGTATTCTTCGATACAGCTAATATGCCAAATGCATTATATATTTTAACATTAATTAAAATTGGTGCGGGCGGTTTAGCATTTTGGATTTATGCTAAAAATACATTTAAAATTAACCGCTTCTTCAATATTGCTTTAGCAGTGGCATATAGTTTAATGTCATTTACAATTGCTCAAGCTGAAGTCATTATGTGGTTAGATGCGATGGTTTGGTTCCCACTAATTATTTTAGGAATTAATCGCTTACTAGAATTTAAAAAGCCAAGACTATTATTCTTTAGCTATTTCTTACTATTTATTAGTAACTACTACTTTGGCTTTATGATTGGCTTATTCTCATTTATGTATTTCTTAGTGAGATATTTTGCAGATCGTAAAAAACATAAAAAAGTTCTAATTCCATATTTAATTACTTCAATTTTAGCAGGTCTAGGTTCACTAATTATGATTTTACCAATGTACTTAGACTTAAAAGCAAACGGTGAAACATTATCTCAAATTACGATGACTAAAACCGAAGATACTGGTTTTTGGGATATCATCGTTAAAAATATGATTGGTACTTATGATACAACACAATATGGTTCAATTCCGTTTATTTATATTGGAATTATTCCATTTATCTTCTGTATTTTCTATTTTATTAGTCGCAAATTTGATTGGAAACATAAATTAGGTTATGGTTTAATCGCTGTATTTATTATTGCAAGTTTCTATTTCACACCACTTGATTTATTATGGCAAGGATTCCATTTCCCTAATATGTTCTTATTCCGTTATGCATTCTTACTATCATTCTTAGTAATTATGCTAGCTGGCTATGCATTAGAGAAATTTGATAAATCAGACATTCCTGTCATGTTATTTATCGGTATTGGCCTAATCGTAGCATATACTTTAGCTTTCTTCGTTCATAGTGATAAATCATATGAATTTGTTAAAAGCGAAAACTATGTGTTATCAATGGTCTTCCTAATTGCTTACTTAATTATTTTTGCAATTAGTTTATTACCAAATAGTAAATTTACATTTAAACGTATTAGCTTGTTAATTTTAATTTTAATGGGTGTTGAAGCAGCAACTAACTCATATTATATGATTCATGGAGTTCGTCAAGATTGGAATTATCCATCAGCTGAACAATTTACAGCACCTCGTCCATATATTAAAGAATTAGTTAATTATGCTAATAAAAATGATGACGGTATCTTCTATCGTCTAGAAAACTTAAACCGTGTATCAACAAATGATAGCGTGAACTATCAATACGCAGGTATGGACTTATTCTCATCAGTTCGTAACCGTAACTCAGCAGCTGTTTTACGTACTTTAGGATATAAATCAGACGGTACAGCCTTAAATTCACGTTACGATAATAACACATTATTAATGGATAGTTTCGTTGGTATGCGTTATAACATTTCTGAAACACCAATTAATCGTTTTGGTTTCAAAGAAATTAAACATAACAAACGTTATAAATTATATGAAAATAAATATGCTTTACCACTTGGTGTTGAAACTTCAAATAATATTTTAAATACAAAATTAATTGAAAGTGATAACTTAACATCACAAGAAACATTAATCAATGCTTTAACTGGTAAAAAATATACTTTCTTCCAATTAGAACAACCAAGTCTAGTTAGTGAAGAAGGAGGTAAAATTACAGATAATGGTGATGGTCAAACATCTACTATCTCTGTCAACCAAGGTGAAACACTAGCTTTAACATATTCAATTCATGTTCCAGCTGGTAAAGAAGCTTACTTCAGTTTATTCCCAATCGAAGGACCAACTGGTTCAGCGAAAGTTGATACTGAAAAACAACCAGGTCACTGGTGTGAAATCGGTATGATGGGTCAATACTACGATTTAGGTTACTTCAAAAAAGCAACTGACTTACAATTTACAGTTTACATTTCAGGTTCTGAAGGATCATTTACAGCTATTACACCGCCTGTTTTATTCTTAGATACAAAAGAATATAAATCAGCAATGACAAAATTACAAACACAAGGTGTAGACTTTAAAGTTGATGGCCGTATTGTGAAAGCTGATGTTAATATTAAAAAAGGCCAAAATACAATCTTTACAACAATTCCATATGATAAAGGTTGGACAGCATATGTTGATGGTAAAGAAACTCCAATCTCATCATATCGAAACGGCTTTGTAACATTCCGTGTTCCAAACGGTAAACATGAAGTTAAACTTAAATATTTCCCACCAGGACTAAAAATTGGTATCGTTCTATTTATTTTAAGCTTTATTGGTTTCTTCTTCTATGATCGCTATATCGAAGGTAAACCTTTGAAACTTGGTAAAAAGAAAAAATAATTAAGAAAACTCCACTTCAGTAATACTGAAGTGGAGTTTTTAGTTTATATTATAATAGGACATTAATTTGCCGATTTTTCCGAAAAATTAATGTCGCAATTTGTAAAATGATGATAAAGAAGTTTTGATGAGTTGGATAAGCTAAATAAGCTGCTTCCCAATAATTAACATATGGAAATAATGCTTTATATGTTTTTTCAAAATGTGTTGTTTTTTCACCGTAAATATAAAATAGTCTTATTAAACGCTCTTCTGTAAATGAATAACTTGATAAACCTACATTAGCTAATGGACTATATCCTAAATGCAACGTATATTTTTGTTCATTACACCATGCTAAAATATCATGCATAAACTGCTTACTTTCCGCGGGAGTAATATGTAAAGCGTGCATATACATTAATGAGAGCTGATTATTTTTAGGTTTAGATAACGTACAATACGCGATCATTTCACCTTTTTCATTATAATAAGCTAAAATTTCAGATGATAAAACAAAATCTCTAGTATATCTAGCAATAGAAAAAGCATGATAATTACGGTTATGTTCTTCATATTGCGAAATTTTTTGTAATATTTCTAAATTATTATATACTTCATTTAAAGTTAAATGTTTAGTTGCTGATGACATTTGTTTTGGCTGTTCCTCTGGCTTATGACTACCAAGTTCACTAATTTTAATAAATTGATAGCCTAAGTCATGTAAAATTAAACTAAATTTTTGATCCACATTATAAAAAATAGCTTGATAATTATATAAATCTAAATATGTCATAAAATCTTCCACGGCATTTTTATATTCAGTTGGATCTCCTAAAGGATTACCTAAAACAATACAACGATTAGCTTTAATTTGGAACATAAAAACAACTTTATCATGATTGTTCACTTGATAATAATAAAAATCATAGTCTTTCAAATAAGCTAAATGCTCATAATAAGTATTTGTCACACCGTTTAAAAATGGCGTTAATCGTTGCTCATCGAATTGCTCACCAATCTCATTATTTTCTGATAAATAATGATATAACGCAATTAAAATTAACATCGCTAAAATTAAGCCAGCCAACCCTGAAAACCACACGTCATCTGATGGGAAAAATAAAAAGTGACGAATGCTTTTAGTTTTTGTATTTGCAATAACACCTATGACAGCATAAAAAATGAAAATGCCACCCATAATTATTGCATCAAAAAACATGGCACTCCATGAATAAACAAATTTCAAACGATAAAATTCATGTCTAGCAATATATAGACAAAAAACAACTACACTATATAACAAGACAAACCTTATGGAAATATGTGAAACTAAAGTATTAACAATACAAAAACTTAAGATAATCATCGACAAATCATATGCTCGTTTGACTTTATTATACACACCACGTGCTAAACCAATTAATAAAAGACCAATCATTAAATTTAAAGTTTGATCAAATAAGTCAAATGAAAATGGCAACAACTTATCAAAGAAATGACTAATTAACGTTAAATTAGGCATCGTTGAAATAATAATGGTCATAATACCTGCTAAATACATAATTGCTGTAATAAAAAAATGCGCCATTTTTGATAAATAAATACGTGGTGTATCGTCTAAGGCATTGTTAATTTGTCTTCCTGTTTGATGAACTAGTAACAAAATACCTGAGGCAAAAGGTAAAATATAATAAAAAATACGATAAAATAAAATCCATATCACAGCTACTGTTTTAGGAATCTGCATACTAGCCAAACCTAAAATAATTAATACATCAAAAGTTCCCATACCACCTGGAACCATTGTAATCATCCCAATTAACGTCGCAGCAACAAATAATGGTGCAATTTTCATTAAATTTAAATCAGGACATAATTGATTACCAATGACTAAAAAAATGAACATCGCACCAAGCCATTGGCCCAGTGATGCTCCATAAAAAATAGCTAAAATTTTATTTGTAAATTCGGGAAATAAATTTTTAGGACTAAATTTAATAAATAAATATAAGCACGGAGCATATAAACTACCTAAAAAGAGCCATAATACATAGTGATGATATGGACTAGTAGGTTCTAATAACAAATTTGCAAACATTATTAATGACAAAATAGATAATCCTGTCAACATAAATAAGGCTGTTTTAGTAATTGTTGGTACTACATTTTGATTTTCCTTACGTTTTCCATAACGATTCATCCTTAATGTAGCTCCGACAACACCGCCAAATCCGGCTAAATTATTAATTGTATTGATGATCCAACCATCATTTATAACTTGCTTATAATTAATCGGTAATTTTAAAGCTTTTAACGTACCATAGTCATAAAAAACCATGGGTAAAATAGCGATCAAACCTGAAACTGCCATAATTAAAATGGAACGTAATCCTTGCTCTTGAGTTAAGCTAATAATTTTAGCAAAAGTCATTCCATGTAAAATTGATACTAATTGATTAATAACAAAAAACATAACAGAAGCGATAAATAATAATTTCAATAAAAAATTATGTTTTTTTATCCACTCTACTATGTTTAGTAAAAAGTCTTTCATTATTTTTCTCCAAAAAAATACTTACTATTATTATCCTAACCCAATAAATAACAAATTGCTATCTTATTTTCAAAAAAAGTGAGGTTCTTAAACTATGCTTAATATTATGCTCTTTTGTATCGGTGCTTGCCTTGCATCATTTTTTAATGTCGTAATCGAACGAATTCATTATAACCAATCATTTTTTATCCAACGATCAAAGTGTAATCATTGCCAGCAAATTTTACCTTTTTATTGTTTATGTCCTATTCTATCAGCCCTTATTTTAAAACATCGTTGCCTATTTTGTTACTCGCGTTTTCCTTACTATTACACATTAACTGAAATTATATGGGGCTTTTTAATGATTTACATATATCATCATTATTACAGTGTAGAATTATTATGGATATTCATTTTTAGTTGTCTAATGTATTTTAGTTTTATGGCTGACTTACTTTATTATGAATTATACACTTGGTTATTTATCTGTCTTAGTTTATGTTTTCTATTAATTGGTTTTATATATTGCCACTTAGAACTTAACTTAAGCCAATTAGTCATATATTTGCTTATCGTTACTTTACTATATCCATTTTATAAACATTCATTAGGTGTAGGTGATATTATTTTTTTCGCGCTTTATGTTATTATTTATCCCTTTGCTTACTTACCACTGATTGTTTTCATAGCTACATTACTAGGACTAGTCACTTATTGTTTACTTCATATATATAATTATCAAATTAAATTTTTACCTTTTATTCCTTTTTTAATTACTAGTGAACTTTGTTTTGAAATCTTTTTTCATGCATAAAAAAAAGAGAGTTAACAACTCTCTCGAAAATTTGCGTGGCGACTACCTACTCTCACAGGAGGAAACCTCCAACTACCATCGGCGTGAC
>X398_Eurasian_Reed_Warbler__coassemble_285_pt1 | contig 75229 bp, 67 predicted proteins | sample X398_Eurasian_Reed_Warbler__metabat2_low_PE_002 | metagenome-assembled genome bin X398_Eurasian_Reed_Warbler
TTGATTTTTTGTCGTTGTCTTATCGACATGTATTAATATACCAATGAATTAAGATGTCGTCAACAACTTTTTTAAAATTTTTTTGAGCATTATTATCACTTAAAACAAGAAAAACAAACATTTGAAAATTTTATAATTCAATTATTCAGTTTTTTCTTTTTTTATTAACGCGTTTAGTATTTATCTTTTTTAATTTTTCAAGGAAAAACGAATAAAAAATTTTCAAAAAAAAAGCATCAATTTTATTTTGATGCTTCATTTTGTGGTACGTAATTATATTTAATCATGTCGTATTCTTGATTTTGATATTCAAAAATTGTCACACTTGTATTATCTAAAACACCATTTTTACGATAATCTTTGACTTCTAAACCATTCAAATATTTAATCAAACTTGTTAGTGTAATACAATGTGCAACGATTAAAATAATATCATCATCGTTACTTTGTTTAATAATATCTTGCAAGCAAGCATATGCTCGTTCTGTTACTTCTTTATATGTTTCTCCTGCTGGATTGTTTTCATATTTTTCTGGCTCGTGTTTAAAATATTGGTAATAACCAGCTTCTTCAAATTCTTTCATTGTTTTACCGTCAAATTCACCAAATTCAATTTCTCGTAATCTGACGTCTGTTTGCACTGTTGGATGACTTTCATTTTCCGCTAAAATATATTTAGCTGTATCGACTGCTCGTTGTTGAGGACTTGTAAAAACTTTTGTAAATGGAACATCAGCTAAATAACACCCTAATTGCTTGGCACCTGCTACACCTTGTGCAGTTAGCGGCGCATCGACACTACCACCTTGAATAATTTCGGCTTTATTATATTCTGTTTGACCATGACGAACGAAATAAAAACGCATCATATTCCTCCTTTTCTTTCTTTTTTATAGTAGCATATTTTTTCCTATTTGGAGTACATCATTTTTGTCCTATTATATAGTAAAAACTCACCATTTTTAAAAAAATCGTTAAGTTCGCAGGAATTTCTGAAGTTTTGACAGACATTACTTATATCTTTTGCTAAAATAAAATTGTCTAAATAGGGGGAATTACGTATGAAAATTTTAGTTGTTGATGATGATAAAGAAATCGTTGAATTATTAAATATTTATTTGCGCAATGAAGGTTATACTACAGAAAAAGCTTATAACGGTACAGATGCAATTGAAAAATTTCGTCGCAGTCCCGATATCGGCTTAATTATTTTAGATATTATGATGCCAGATATTGATGGTATTCAAGTCGTGCAACATTTACGCAAAGAAGGTGCGCATGTACCGATCTTAATGTTAACAGCAAAAGCGACAGATATGAATAAAATTCAAGGTTTAATCGCTGGTGCCGACGACTATGTTACAAAACCTTTTAATGCACTAGAAGTCATGGCTCGCGTCAAATCACTACTACGTCGAACAAAAATGCAATCAATGCCAAGCACACAAGGAACATTACATGCTGGTCCTATTACTATTATTAAAGATTCGCATGAAGTGAAGACGCAAGACGGGGCGCTAATTAATTTGACTGCACTCGAATTTGGGATTTTACACTTATTAGCAAGTAATCCAAATCAAGTTTTTAGTGCAGAAGAAATTTTTGAGCGTGTGTGGAAACAAGATAACGTTGTTTCAGCTAAGACAGTCATGGTCCATGTCAGTCATTTACGCGAAAAATTAGAAGATGCTACAGGCGAACAAATTATTAAAACCGTTTGGGGAGTTGGTTACAAAATTGAAGCCTAGAAAGCTAGCTAATAAACAAGAAGATAAAAAAATTATTTTAACGTGGCAAGAAAAAAGTGAATTAATAACAGAAACGATCATTACTGTTATTTTACTCATGTTATTAAATATTGCGATGCTCGTCATTTTGAAACAAATGGTTAAAACAAATCCATCATTAAATAACATGATTTTTGGAATTAAGAAAGTTGTTTGGGATAACTTTCAAGTCTCATTTTTCTTATCATGGCAATATATTTTTATCGTTATTCTTATTGCTGTCGATATTGCGATTACTGTATGGCGTATTCGTAGACGCTATAAACAATTTCAATTATGGCATATTATTTCCGAACTACACTATATTGCTGACGGCCATTATGATCATCTTGTTAAATTCCAATTAAATGGTAATTTAAAAGATATTATTGATAGTATTAATGATTTAGTTGCTAGTACACGCCAAGCTATTCAAGAAGAGCAATTAATTAAAAAATCAAAAGATGAACTCATCACAAATGTCAGTCATGATATTCGGACACCTTTAACTTCTATTATTGGTTATTTACAACTCATTACAGCTGGCCAATATACAAGTGAAGAAGAAGCAAAAAATTATGTACAAATTGCTTATGATAAAGCGAAAGAAATGAAAATCATGGTTGATGATTTATTTGAGTATTCTGTCTTAGATCAACCTACAACGGGGCTGAAACTTGATACTTTTAATTTAGAAGAATTAATCCAACAAGTTTCGGTCAATTATTTATTGCAAATGGAACGAGCTAATATCCAATTTACATATCATGTTGAGCCGTCACCGCTATATATGGCTGGGGATGCTGATAAAATTGTCCGCATTTTTAGTAACTTACTTTCAAATGCTTTAAAATACGGGCACGGAGCGTCACTCATTGCTATTAATGCTCGAAAAATTCAAGATAATGTCGAAATTATTGTCCAAAATAACGGGACACCTATCCCTAAAGAATCATTATCGAAAATTTTTGAACGTTTTTACCGTGGTGATGCTTCAAGGAATCAAGCTATTAAAGGGACTGGTCTTGGTTTAGCAATTGTCCATAGTATCGTGAAATTACATCACGGGACAATTAATGTCGAATCAAACCACGAGCGGACTAAATTTATTATTACACTACCACTAAATTTAAACGAAAGGACATCATAAATTGAAAAAGTTTTTGACAACCATTATTTTACTATTAACTATGTGCTCATCGGCACTGCTGCCAATAGCAACACCTGCACAAGCTGTATCAGCTGATACTACACAAACTAACACAACCCAAGCAACTGATATTAAAGCTAAATCTGCAATTGCTGCTGATCCTAAAACGGGACAAATTTTGTATGCTAAAAATATTGATGAGCAATTACCAATTGCGTCGATGACGAAAATGATTAGTTTAGCTGTCGTTTTAGATCAAATTAAAGCTGGCAAACTAAATTGGGATGATCAAATTACAATTTCCGATGAATTAAGCACATTAAGTGTGCATCCGGATTTGTCAAATGTCCCACTTGTAGCAGGTCAATCTTATAGCGTACGTGATTTATTTGATGCATCAATTATCGCATCAGCTAATGCTTGTATCATGGCTTTAGCTGATAAAATCGCTGGCAATCAAGAAAATTTTGTCAATATGATGAAAGAGAAGCTAAAAAGTTGGGGTATTACTCAATGTCATATCATTACTTCAACAGGCTTAAATAATACTTATCTAACAAATTGGAAATATCCAAATACAAGTGATGATGATGAAAATACGATGACGGCCAAAGATGTGGCGATTGTCGCAATGCATATCGTGAATGATTATCCTGAGTTTTTACAAGTTTCAAAAAAAGCGACTGCAACTTTTGCAGGCAATTATGAAATGACTAACTGGAACTTAATGCTACCGTCATTACCTGTTTATACAGAAGGTGTCGATGGCTTAAAAACTGGAACCACTGATAAAGCTGGAGCATGTTTTGCAGGGACGGCCAACCGTAATAACTTCCGCATTATAACAGTAGTCATGAATGCTGAAAACGGGCAAACAGATAAGACTGCACGCTTTGTCCAAACTAAAAATTTAATGGAATATGTTTATAATAATTTCGAACAACAAACAATTAGCAAAAATAAAACAATCGACACATTTAAAACTATCCAAGTCAAAGATGCTAAAGAAATAACTCAACCAGTCGTTACACAAAAAGAAACAACTATTGCCGTAGCCAAAAATAGTCAACCAACATTTAAAGAACAAAAAACAACAAGTTTAACAGCACCTGTTCAAAAAGATACTAAAGCTGTTACTTTAGAAGTCGAAAATCAATTAGGTTATTTAACCAAACCCGTTACTTTAAATTTAGTAACTAAACATAGTGTTGAAAAAGCTAATTTCTTTGTGCGTGCTGGTCGTGAAATTAAGTCTTGGTTTAACTAAAGCTATTTGTTCCACATGAAACATCACAAACTTTAGTAAAAGTTGACACTAATTAAATTATTCGTTATCCTTATGATAAAGATTAAGAATTAGTAATAAGCTTCACTTATTTTAGAGAGTTGACGGTTGGTGCAAGTCAACATAAGGTGCTTATGAATCTATCTTATTATGGAATCAAATTACAATTGAAGTAATTTCGGCTTATCTCCGTTAACAGATAACAAGGGCAATATATCAAATATATATTGAACTTGGGTGGAACCGCGAAACAAACTCTTCGTCCCAAGCTAATGATGGGGCGTAGAGTTTTTTTATTTAGGAAAGGATGTTTTACAATGTTAGATATGAAATATGTTCGCACTAACTTTGAAACTGTTGTTAAAAAATTAGCAACTCGTGGGGTTAGTCAAGCAACATTAGAAGAATTTCAGGAGTTAGATACAAAACGTCGTCACTTAATCGTTCAAAGTGAAGACTTAAAAAAACAACGTAATGAAGTATCAGAAAAAATCGCACAAATGAAGCGTAATAAAGAAGATGCTAGTCATGAAATTCAACAAATGAAAGAAGTCGGCCAAACAATTAAAGATTTGGATGAACAACTAGCTGATTGTGATGAAAAATTAAATTATATCGCTATGCGCTTACCAAACTTACCACATGATGATGTCCCATATGGTGAAGATGAAAATGATAACCAAGAAGTTTTAAAAATTGGTAAACCTCGTGAATTTGATTTCGAACCAAAACCACACTGGGAAGTCGGAGAAAATTTAGGTATGCTTGACTTTGAACGTGGGGCTAAAGTAGCGGGTAGTCGCTTCTTATACTATAAAGGCGATGGTGCTCGCTTAGAACGGGCTATTTATAACTTTATGTTAGATGAGCATAATAAAGAAGGTTATGAAGAAGTAATTCCGCCTTATTTAGTTAATGATAAAGCTATGTTTGGTACTGGTCAGTTTCCAAAATTTAAGGAAGATGTTTTCCAAATTGAAAATGATGATCGTAGCCTAACTTTAATCCCAACAGCTGAAGTGCCATTAACAAACTATTATGCTAATGAAATTTTAGATGAAAAAGATTTACCAATTTACTTTACAGCACTAACACCTTCATTCCGTTCAGAAGCTGGTAGTGCCGGTCGTGATACACGTGGTTTAATTCGCTTGCATCAATTTAATAAAGTCGAAATGGTCAAATTTGCCACACCTGAAACATCATATGATGAATTAGAAAAAATGGCACAAAATGCGCAAAATATTTTACAAAAATTAGGTTTACCATACCGCATGATTACTTTATGTACAGGAGATATGGGCTTCAGTGCGGCGAAAACTTACGATTTAGAAGTTTGGATTCCGACACAAGATACATATCGTGAAATTAGTTCATGTTCAAACTGTGAAGACTTCCAAGCTCACCGCGCAATGATCCGTTATCGTAATGCAGATGGTAAGTTAAATTATGTTCATACTTTAAATGGCTCAGGTTTAGCAGTTGGTCGGACAATGGCCGCTATTTTAGAAAATTATCAAAATGCAGATGGCTCATTAACAATTCCTGACGTGTTAGTCCCTTACATGGGTGGTCAAACAAAAATTGAACCAAAAACAAAATAAAATATAATAAGAGACGAGTTAACTCCAGCGATAAAGTTAACTCGTCTCTTTACTTGCTATGAAATATATATCCGTTTAATTATATCATAACATACTTGTAAGCGTTGTCAATGAGAAATCAATTAAATTATTTCAGTCGCTATTTATTATTTAATATCTCCTAGGTATGATAAAAATATATTGTGAAATGAGGAGTTTAATATGATTCAAGAAAAAGGATTTGTCGCTTTCGGTCAAGCTATTAAAAATTTTTGGCGTGGCTATGTTGATTTTAAAGGTCGCTCAACACGTTCAGGTTATTGGTTTGCTGCTCTATTTAATTTTTTAGTATCATTAGTAATTATATTGGCTTTAGCCGCTACTATATGGTATGAATCAGTTGGATTAATGCTTTTCTTCCTTTTTGCTCTAATCATTTACGGTTTAGCTATTGCTTTACCTAGTTTAGCTATTACGACACGTCGCATCACAGATACAGGCTTACCATTTAGCATTGCTTTAGTTTTAGCTTTATTACCATTAATTGTGAGTTTAGTATTTAGCGGTGTTTCAAATTTTGTTGTTTTTATCATTAACTCTGTAGTTAATTTAGCTATCTTTATCTTAGCTTTATTACCAACAAATACATTTAAATAAAAAAATTAAGGCAACTATATACAACTTTACACATAAAAGACTAACACTTTGAAACATTTAGTCCTTTATGTGTAAAGTTGTATATAGTTGTCAAAATTAATTGTTATCTAAAAACCAGCTTAGTAATTTAAGCTGGTTCTTTTTTTAATAACTCAAATCTTCACCATTTGTCTGAATGACTTTTTGATACCAAGTAAATGATTTTTTCTTATAGCGTCGATATGTCCCTGCACCGTCATTATCACGATCTACATAAATAAAGCCATAACGTTTGGTCATTTCGCCTGTTGATGCACTAATCAAGTCGATAGGACCCCACGTAGTATAGCCAATAACTTCGCAACCATCTTCACAAATAGCCTCTTTCAACGCTTGAATATGTTTGGCTAAATAAGCAATACGATAATCGTCATGGACGGTTTTATTCTCCAACTGATCTTTGGCACCTAAACCATTTTCGACGATAAACATTGGTTTACGATAACGATCATAAATTTGATTTAATGTGATGCGTAAACCTAGTGGATCAATCCCCCAGCCCCAATCACTATACTCGATATAAGGATTTGTAGCTGAGGCAAATAAATTACCTTTTTGAATACCTTCGTCATCTTGATGAGTCGTAACACACCGCGAATTATAATATGAAAAAGCAACAAAATCGACGGTTCCTGCTTGTAAAGCTGCTAAATCATCAGCCGTCATCTCAATTTCTAATTGTTGTTGCTCCATTTTTTTCAAAGCATAAGCGGGATACTGACCAAATACTTGTACATCTACAAAGAAATAACTATCCCGATTATTTTGTAAAGCTAATAGCACATCTTTGGGGTCACACGTTTTAGGATATGTTTCACCTGCTGCAAACATACAGCCAAGTTGATTTTGCTGATCGATTTGATGGGCTAACTGTACTGCTTTGGCATTGGCGACTAATTGATAATGTGCTGCTTGATATTTGACTTGTTCTGGCTTGTCTACATTATCAAGGATTAGGCCAGCTCCCATAAACGGAGCATGTAAAATCATATTCATTTCGTTAAAAGGCAACCAATACTTAACTTTACCTTTATAACGTTGAAATAAAACTTCACAAAACCGTAAATAATGGTCAATCATCGCTCTATTTTGCCAACCACCTATTGTTTTAATCAAGTGTAGCGGTACATCAAAATGAGCAATCGTCACAATCGGTTCCATTCCGTATTGGAGGCAAGTTTGGATCACATCATCATAAAAAGCTAATCCTTCCGCATTTGGTTCTTGTTCATCACCATTAGGAAATAACCGTGTCCACGAAATACTAAATCGATATGCTTTGAAGCCCATTTCGGCAAATAACTGTAAATCTTCTTGATAATGTTCGTAAAAATTAATCGCTGTCTGACTTGGATAAGATTCCGGACTGACAGTGTCTAAGTCAACATCATATCCTTGAATAATTTGTTTCCGCTTCGGCCCTAACGGACAAACGTCGATATTCGATAAGCCGCGACCGCCTGTGGTAGCTTGTCCTTCGATTTGACTAGCAGATGTCGCACCGCCCCATAAAAAATGTTTTGGAAACCCCATGTTCTTTCCTCCTTAATTAACAATAATCAATTGATCTGTCGGCGTCACTTGTTCTTTCGCTAAACCGACTAAGTCAATTTTAGTAAATTGTTGACTATTCGTCACAATGACTGGTGTTTCTAAAAGATAACCGGCTGATGTAATTTGTTGCTGATCAATCTTAATTAGTGGATCACCAGCTTGTACAAGCGCTCCTTGCTCAATTAACGTAGTAAAACCTTGCCCATTTAATTGGACTGTATCGATTCCAATATGAATCAATAACTCTACCCCTGTTTCTGTCGTCAACCCAACAGCATGACCGGTAGGAAACAGCGTTGTCACAATCCCTGCACAAGGAGCAACTACTGTATCGCCAGTCGGGATTATCGCTACACCTTCACCTAAAACACCCGTTGCAAACACATCATCTTGGACTTGATTTAATGGTAAAATGTCTCCAGCAATAGGTGCCGTAATAATTGTTTGTTCAGCTTGTTCGACGACTTCATTGATTAATTCTTCGTTATCATTTGGCTGATCTTTAAACATAATGAAAGTTAAAATAAAAGCGACTAGCATCGTTAGCGCTACACCACTTAAAGCGACATACATATTAGTCATCGAACCATTTGGATTCATCATAGCTGGAAATTCAAAAATGCCCATGCCACCCATAACAAATTTGCGGAAATTAAGGGCGCCATAAAAAGCACCACCTAGACCGCCTGCTAAACAACTAATTATAAATGGTTTTTTCAGTGGTAATAAAATACCATAAATCGCAGGTTCAGTAACACCAAAAATGCCTGAAATAAAGTTTGGTAAACACATTTCTTTTAATTTTTGATCTTTTGTTTTGAAAAAGATCGCTAAGACAACGGCTGAAGTCGCAAATGTACAAGCAAAAAAGGGCATCATTACATTATCATAACCTTGAGTCATAATATTATTAATATAAACCGGAATAAATGCCCAATGTAAGCCAAAAATAACTAGTACTTGCCATGTTAAACCAACAATTAAACCCGCCAGCATTGGTGAAAAATTCCGTATCGCCATAATACCTTCCGCAATGAAAGTTGAAGCAAATGTTAAGACGGGTCCCACAACTAAAAGTCCTAAGCTACCAGCAATTAAAATTGTTAACATCGGTACAAAGAAAAACTTAACTAAATTAGGAATCCAATTGTTAAACCATTTTTCGAGTTTACTTGATACATAAACGACAAAAATCACAGGTACAACTGTCGCTGTGTAATCCATCGAAATAATAGGTAAGCCCAAAAATTTTAAGTAGACCGGTGCTTCAAATGGTGTCCCATGGAAGACATAAAATAATGGTTTCATCGTCTCAGCTAACATTGTTTTTTGGATAGCTGGATAACACATAATCATCCCTAAGACCATCCCTGTCATTGGCTTCATTTGAAATTTTTTCGCTGATGTATAACCTAAAACAATTGGTAAAAACATAAATAATGCATCGCCTAAAGCATTTAATAAAATATATGTCCCCGATTTATCACTATACATTCCTAACGTATAAAATAATGTATTGAAACCTTTAATCATCCCAGCTGCAGCCATAATCCCTAAAATCGGCTGAAAAATACCAGATATGACATCAACAAAAGTACTAAACACTCCTTTTGGCTGTGCTTCTGGCTGCTTGTTCGCCGCTAAATCTAATAATGGTAAAATAGCTTGATAAACATCATCAACTTCATTACCAATGACGACTTGATATTGGCCACCACTTTTCATAACAGTGACGACACCTTTTAAATTTTTAATGACGTCATCATGCGCCTTACTTTCATCTGCTAATTTAAAACGCAATCTTGTAATGCAATGGGTTAAACTAATAACATTTTCTTTCCCACCAACATTTTTGACAATTTCTTGTGCTAAGGTTGTATAGTTACTCATTTTCCTCATCCCTTCAAATTTCCTTGAAGGTCAAGCCAACTTAATGTCACTATCCTTTTTGTTTCGTAATTTCAACCATGCGCGAAATATGAATACCTAAATATAATAAATCAGCTTCAGTTAGCTGATATTGGTATTTTGTTTGAATAAATTGTCTAATTTTTAAGACACATTCATAAACTTGAGGATAATTATCAATAATAACGGCAAGCATATGTTCGATATTAGGTGCTTGATTAAGCTCACCTTTCAATACTCGTTCGGCAAAAAATTTTAAATGCGTTAAAAAACGATTGTAATATACTGAAGTAGTTGACAACTGACACTGGAGTCTTTTTTGGACGATACTTTCAATTTCTTCCATTAAAGTCGCTACTTTACTCACTGTTAAATCTTCACTTAAACCAGCATTCACTAAATGAATCGCTAAAAAACCAGCCTCATCTTCAGGTAAAGTAATTTGGAATAAGTCTTGCACCCGCGTTAAGGCATGCAGCCCGACTTGATATTCATCCGGATAAAATCGTTTAATTTCATATAACAAGGCATTATTTAACGTAATTCCTTGTTTAATCCGCATGGCTGCAGTATGTAAATGATCGCTTAAATGAATAATTACATGCTCATCTAATGGCTTACGTACATGAATCGCGGCATAATCATATAACTCATCAGCTAAAGTAACATATTCAACAGGAATTTGTTGCATTAATTCTTGTAATTGTTGCTTTGTTGTCTCATTTTGTAAAGTAAAAGTTTTTTCAATTTTGGCTACATCAATTTCTTCCCCAATTTGTACTTGAAAACCTAGTCCTTTCCCTGTTAAGATAACTTCTTTCTTTTGATTATCGAGGGCGACTACAGCATTATTATTCAATCTTTTTTTGACTTTCATAAAACAACTCCTAAAAAAAGACCTTAGCACACACCCCACCCTCTTGAAGAGAGTAAATTGTATACTAAGGTCAAGCTTGCTTACTTGCAATAACTATCCTTCTAATTTAAAGTTTAACGCATTGTGTAAGCGCTGTCAATAAGCTTTCTTAATCTTTCTATAAAAAAAGCTCTAAATATCAAAAATTGATATTTAGAGCTTGTAAATTAATCTTACATTTGTGAGTAATTTGGTGCTTCTTTTGTAATTTGAACATCATGTGGATGTGATTCTTTTAAACCGGCACCTGACATCCGGATAAATTGTGCTTCTTCTCGTAATGATTGTAAGTTTTGCGCACCAACATAGCCCATCCCTGCTTTCAAGCCACCAATCATTTGGAAAATAATTGATGCGACTGGACCGCGATACGCTACACGTCCTTCGATTCCTTCCGGTACTAATTTATTAGCTTCATTAACGCCACCTTGGAAGTAACGATCGCTTGAGCCTTTTTCCATCGCTCCTAAAGAACCCATACCACGGTATGTTTTAAAGCGACGACCTTGATAAATTTCAAATTCACCTGGTGATTCATCTGTACCTGCTAACATTGAGCCTAGCATGACAGCATGACCACCGGCAGCTAAAGCTTTAACGACATCACCTGAATATTTAATGCCTCCATCAGCGATAATTGGTTTGCCATATTCACGCGCTACACTAGCGGCATCATATACAGCTGTTAATTGAGGAACACCGACACCAGCGACGACACGCGTTGTACAAATCGAACCTGGGCCAATCCCTACTTTAACAACGTCGACACCAGCTTCAAATAAAGCACGTGTTCCTTCCGCAGTCGCGACATTCCCAGCGATTAAAGTCGCTTCAGGAAACGTGCTGCGAATTTCGGCAATTTTACGTAATACACCTGCACTATGGCCATGCGCTGTATCGATAATGACAGCATCAGCCCCTGCGTTAATTAAAGCTTCTGTCCGTTCGAAAGTATCACTTGTTACCCCAACAGCGGCGGCTACAAGTAAACGTCCATGTTGATCTTTTGCCGCATTTGGATAAGCGATGACTTTTTCAATGTCTTTAATAGTAATTAAACCACTTAAAGCGCCATTTTCATCTACTAATGGTAATTTTTCGACTTTATATTGTTGTAAAATAGCTTCGGCATCTTTCAGTGATGTGCCAATTGGCGCTGTCACTAAGTTTTCTGAAGTCATAACTGCAGAAATTGGTTGTTCATAGTCAGAAACAAAACGTAAATCACGATTTGTTAAAATACCTACTAATTTGCGATTTGCTAACTGTTCCACAATCGGAACACCACTAATATGATATTTACTCATCAAATCTTCTGCTTCCCGAATTGTATGATTCGGTGTTAAGAAGAACGGATCTAAAATAACGCCACTTTCTGAACGTTTAACTTTACGTACTTCTTCAGCTTGAGCTTCAATACTCATATTTTTATGGATAACTCCTAAACCACCTTGGCGAGCCATGGCAATCGCCATTTCGCTTTCTGTTACTGTATCCATACTCGCACTAATAAAAGGAATATTTAATTTTAAATTTGGTGCTAATTCCACTTGCATGTTTACTTCATTTGGTAAAACATGGCTTTCAGCGGGAATTAATAGGACATCATCAAACGTATATCCCTCTTTAGCAAATTTTGTTTCCCATTTTGACATATTTCCAACCTCGCTTTTGATATTTCTTTTATTTTACTCCAAAAAATTCGGAATTTAAAGACATTTGAACAAATTTTCTCTAAATCTCCTCGTAAAATGAAAAAAGAGCGAACAAATGTTCGCTCTGCTGCTTTATTTTTTCGTAGGTTGTTGTGAAAATGAAAACATTGAACTATTGTAACCATATTTTTTACGCATATAATAACGTACACCATAACTAGCAGCAGCTAATAAAATTAATGCTGTAGCTGGTATGCTTGGATTTAAAAATGATGGTAACATCATTGCTGTCTGCATCGCAAGCATCCAAACAATAATGCCGGCTGCCATGATCAACATTTGTTTCCCAAATGATGGTTTTTTCGATTTATCGCCACCTGGTAAATCGTACTGGTAAATATACTTGTTGAAGAAATAAAAGACAATACCACCAGCCATCGCACTAATTAGAAGTGACGTAATACGCATCATACTTTGCGCTGCTTGCGGATTTTTACTTGGGACTAAGCTCATGATAGCTGAAAAACCAGCTAAAACTGTAAATAAAATTAATGTATTATCTAACCAAATTTGCCACTTTTTCAGTGGTTTAGCCGTTGTTTTTTCAGGCTGGCTAATCATCTTAGCTGCACATTCTTGGACTGTACCAAATAATTGGACTGCTGTTTGCCCTGTTTTCTGCCCTTCGACAAGTTGGACTAAAATCTCATTTAAAGCTTTGACTTCTTGTTCAGCCATTAAAGCACCGTTAATTTGTTTTTTTAGTTTATAAATATATTCGGCGTTACGTTTTTTTAGTTGCGCTGTTAGCTCATCATTTTGCGTTTGTAACTTTTGAAATTCTTCCATTTCCATGTTCTTCATCCCCTACACGTTAAATCTAAATTCCATAATGTCGCCATCTTGAACGATATATTCTTTACCTTCAAGGCGCATTTTACCAGCATCTTTGACTGCTGCCATACTACCATATTCCATCAAATCATCATAAGCGACAGTTTCTGCCCGAATAAAGCCACGCTCAAAGTCTGAGTGAATAATACCTGCTGTTTGCGGAGCTGTCATGCCTTGCTTAAATGTCCAAGCACGAACTTCTTTTTCCCCCGCTGTAAAATATGTCGCTAAACCAAGTAAATGATAAGCTGCACGAATTAATTGATCTAACCCTGATTCTTCAATACCTAAAGCTTCTAAAAATTCTGCTTTTTCATCATCATCGAGCTCAGCAATTTCTTCTTCAGCACGTGCACAAACGACAATCACTTCTGATTCTTCTTTAGCGGCATATTCTTGGACTAATTTGACATTTTCTTGACTTGATAAATCAGCTAAATCATCTTCGGCCACATTTGCCACGTATAACATTGGTTTTGCTGTTAGTAGACATAACTGTTTCACTACAGGCCATTCTTCTTTTGTAAATTCTAAAGAACGAACAGGTTTATCAGCTTCTAGTGTTTCTTTAATTTTAGTTAAAATATTATATTCAAAGACCGCATCTTTATCTTTTGTTTTAGCAATTTTTGCGACACGTCCTAAACGTTTTTCGACTGTTTCTAAATCAGCTAAAATTAATTCTAAATTAATTGTTTCAATATCTGATAATGGATCGACTTTACCATCTACGTGCGTAATATTTTCATCGACAAAGCAACGCACCACTTGGCAAATCGCATCCACATTACGGATGTGACTTAAAAATTGGTTACCTAAACCTTCACCTTTACTCGCGCCACGCACAATACCAGCAATATCGGTAAACTCAAATGTTGTCGGTACTAATTTTTTAGGTTTAATTAACTTTGAAATATTTTCTAAACGTTTATCAGGTACTTCTACCATCCCTACGTTAGGATCAATCGTCGCAAATGGATAGTTTGCTGCTTCTGCTCCTGCTTTTGTAATTGCGTTAAATAAAGTTGATTTACCAACGTTTGGTAAGCCAACGATTCCTGCTGTTAAAGCCATATTATCTCTCTTCCTTTTTCTTAATTACTTCTTTCATTTTATGTTCAAATTCGCGTCGTGGCATCATCACGATATGCTCACAACTTAAACAGCGAATTTTAATATCGGCACCCATGCGGATAATTTCCCATTCATTTTTTTGCAATTTTTTCGGTACATTTGTTTGACACGCATGCAACTTTTTCATGGCAACAATATCGCCTAAATCATACATTATGATACCCCTCTTTAATCAATTTGAATATCCCACTGATCAAGTAAGTGCGTTAGTTCTTCCGTTGATAAAAAGCGAAATTCAACGCGACCTTCATTTTCGCCAACTATATTAACTATTGTACCAAATTTTTCAGTTAACTGACGGGCAATTTCAGCATAAAAAATATTTTCTTTTGTTTTCGCTACTACTTTGACCTGTTTTTGCTGTTTGATTTGTTTCACATAATCTTCGACTTCACGAACAGACAAATCATTTTGAATAATTAAATGCGCAATTTGTTCTTGCACACTTGGGTCATCAATACTAATCAATGGTCGAGCTTGTGTGACACTTAATAATTCGTCATCAACTTGTTGTTGAATTGTTGCAGGTAATTGCAATAATCGTAAATAATTTGCGATATATGGCCGACTTTTGCCTAATCGATCAGCCACTTCTTGTTGGGTTAAATTTAACGTTTGCATTAATGTTTGATATGATTTTGCTTCTTCAATTGGTTTTAAATTTTCCCGTTGCAAGTTTTCTAAAATCGCAATTTGCATCATTTCGTCATCGTTTAATGTTCTTACTAAGGCTGGGATAGTCTGCTTACCTGCCTTAAGTGAAGCTCTGTAACGTCTTTCACCGGCCACAATTTCATAACCTTTAATCATTGACTTGCGGACAATAATTGGTTGAAAGACTCCAACTTGCGCAATCGAACTAGCTAAATTTGCTAAAGCTTCATCATCAAAATAAGTTCTTGGTTGATATGGATTTGGACGCAACTCTGCTAAAGCTAATTCGACGACTTGCTCTGAGGCCTGCTTCTCTTCCCACGCTAAATCAAAATCCATATTTCTCACTCCTATAGCGGCTTGCGATTTGGTGTCCCTGGTTTCCGCGGATATTTATTTGATGTTTCTTTGCCTTTTTTCGCCATCACTAACACGCGCTGATCGCCATTAGCTAATGTAAATGCTGATGTATCGACTTGCGTTATACCTAATGTATCGAAGGCTTTTTTCGCTTCTTTAACTTCCGCTAAACCTTGTTCACCTTTCAAAGCTAAGAAATAGCCATTTTTACGAACTAATGGCACACATAACTCACTTAAGACATTTAAGCGGGCTACTGCTCGGGCTGTGACGACATCAAAACTATTCCGATTTGGACTTTGGCCAAATGTTTCTGCACGGTCATGGACAAGTGTCACATTAGTTAGGCCTAGTGCTTTTGTTAATTCTGTTAAAAAGGTAATGCGTTTGTTTAAAGAGTCCACGATGGTAATTTCTAAATGCGGATAAATAATTTTCAATGGTAAACTTGGAAAACCAGCACCCGCACCAATATCAGCAACCGTTGTCACTTCCGCCCAATTTTGATAGTGCAATAAAGTCAAACTATCATAAAAATGCTTTAAATAAACTTCTTCTAAGTCAGTAATCGCCGTTAAATTCATTTTTTGGTTCCACTCGACTAATAACTCATAATATTTAGCAAATTGCTCGAGTTGTTCTTCTGTTAAGGAAATTTGAAATTCGGCAAACAATTGTTGTTGAAATTCTTCGACGTTCATTTGTAACTCCTTTATGTTTCACGAATGTTTCACGTTATTACTTTACCGTAAATAAGCTAAAAAAACAAGGAGTAATTACTCCTTGTTTGCGCGTTCAGCGATATGTTTTCCTTGCTCGATATACACCATTAAAACACTAATATCTGACGGATTAACTCCACTAATACGACTTGCTTGTGCGATTGTTTGTGGTTGAATCTTCATAAATTTCTCTTGCGCTTCTGTGGCGATACCTTCAATTTTAGTGTAATCAATATCAGCTGGAATTTTCTTCGCTTCCATACGTTTTAATTTGGCTACTTCTTCTTCAGCTTTATTAATATAGCCTTCATATTTAATTTGTGTTTCAATTTGTTCTAATACTACTGGACTAAATGATTGTAGCTCTTCTGGTAAAAATGGCATTAATTTGCTTAATAATACTTGTGGTCGTTTTAATAAATCACTAGCTAAAATGCCGTCTTTTAATTCAGCTGAACCGTTTTCTACTAAAAAGGCTTGTAAGTCTTTTGTTGGTTTTAAACGTGTTTGCCGCATTAAACGTAAACCATAATTAATTTGTTGTTCTTTATCTTTAAAGTAATTATATTGCTCTTCTTGGACTAAACCAATTTCATGTCCTTTTTCTGTTAAACGCAAATCGGCATTATCATGACGTAATAATAAACGATATTCGGCACGTGAAGTTAATAAGCGATATGGCTCAAGCGTCCCTTTAGTTACTAAGTCATCAATCATCACGCCGATATAAGCATCGCTACGGCCTAAAATAAATGGTTCTTTCCCTTGAATTTTCAGTGCAGCATTAATCCCCGCAATTAAACCTTGACCGGCAGCTTCTTCATAGCCACTTGTTCCATTTGTTTGGCCTGCAGTATATAAATTATGAATAACTTTCGTTTCTAAAGTTTGTTTTAATTGGTAAGGTAAAACGACATCATATTCAATCGCATACCCTGGTCGCATAATCGCTGCTTGTTCTAGTCCCGCAATCGAATGCACCATCTCTTCTTGAACTTCTTCAGGCATTGAAGTCGATAAACCTTGGACATAAATTTCTTCTGTATCGCGTCCTTCAGGTTCTAAAAATAGTTGGTGGCGTGGTTTATCACTGAAACGGACGATTTTATCTTCAATCGACGGACAATAGCGTGCTCCTACACCTTCGACGATACCTGTAAACATCGGTGCACGATCTAAATTAGCGTGAATAATTTCATGTGTTTTTTCATTTGTGTATGTCAACCAACATGACAATTGTTTCACCATTTCATTTTCATTATCATTTCGAAAACTAAAATGATTTGCTGCTTCGTCACCTGGTTGTTCTTCGGTTTTAGTATAATCAACAGTACTTGATTTTACGCGTGGCGGTGTCCCTGTTTTAAAACGATCAATTTCTAGACCATAGCGTTTTAAGGCATCCGCTAATTTGACAGCGGGCTGTGAGTTATTCGGTCCTGACGAATATTTTAACTCACCAATAATGATTTCACCGCGTAAAGCTGTCCCTGCTGTGATAATGACTGCTTGACTTTCATAACGCATCCCTGTTGATGTTATGACTCCGTAGCAAGTATTATTTTCATCGACAAGTAAATCTTCGACTAATGCTTGTTTTAAAGTTAAGTGTTCTTCTTTTTCAATTGTATGCTTCATTTCTAATGAATATTGGTGCTTATCAGCTTGTGCACGTAAAGCTCGAACAGCGGGACCTTTACCTGTATTCAACATCCGCATTTGAATATATGTCTTATCGATATTTTTCCCCATCTCACCACCTAAAGCATCAATCTCGCGGACGACAACACCTTTGGCAGGTCCACCAATCGATGGATTACATGGCATAAAACTGACCATATCTAAATTTAAAGTTAAAAGTAATGTTTCACATCCAAGTCGAGCACTAGCTAAAGCAGCTTCGACGCCAGCATGACCAGCCCCGACGACAATGACATCATATTTTTTTGCTTCCACGTTCTCTCTCCTTTACTTACCAAGACAAAATTGACTAAATAATTGATCAAGCATCTCATCTTGCGTACTTTCACCAATAATATTACCTAAATCTTCCCAAGCTCTCGTCACATCCATTTGGACTAAATCAATTGGTGTTTGCATCGCAATCGCATTTTGAGCTTCTGTTAAAGAAGCTTGCGCTGATTCTAATAAACTAATATGGCGGGCATTTGAAATGACTGGCATATTTTGTTCAGCAATTTGGCCATTAAAATATTTATCAGCTAGCACTTGGCCAATAATCGCAATGCCTTCTCCTTGCTTAGCCGAAATAGAATGGACTTCTTCATCAGTATTTAAAAATTCTGCATATTCACAAGCTTCTAACACCGGTGTTAAATCACCTTTATTCAATAAAATTAAGCGTTCTTTATCTTTAGTTTCTGCTAGTAAAATGCGATCTTCGGCTGTTAAATGCTCAGCTTGATTTAATAATAATAAAATAAAATCAGCTGTTTCAATGGCTTTCCGACTTTTTTCAACCCCGATTTGTTCTACCAAATCGTTTGTTTCACGAATACCAGCCGTATCGATTAATTTCAACGGCACACCGCTCACATTAACATATTCTTCAATGACATCGCGGGTTGTCCCAGCAATATCTGTCACAATTGCTTTTTCTTCTTGAATTAATTCATTTAATAAACTTGATTTACCAACATTTGGTCGGCCAATAATCGCTGTTTTTAATCCTTCACGTAAAATTTTTCCTTGTTTAGCTGTTGCTAATAATTCAGCGACTTCCGCTTGTACATCGGTGATACGCTCAGCTAATAATTGACTTGTTACTTCTTCGACATCGTCATATTCCGGATAATCGATATTAACTTCCACTTCACCAAGTGTATCGAATAACACTTGCCGTGTCGCCTTAATTTTTTTAGCTAATGTTCCTTCTAATTGTTGGATAGCCATTGTAGCGGAACTTGGTGTTTTAGCTGTAATAACGTCAATGACCGCTTCAGCTTGTGATAAATCGATACGTCCATTTAAAAAGGCGCGTTTCGTAAATTCACCTGGCTCAGCTAACCGCGCACCACTTCGTAATAATAATTGTAATACTTGATTGACAACGACGACACCACCGTGACAATTAATCTCAATTATATCTTCCCGTGTATATGTTCGTGGTGCTTTCATCACCGTTACCATGACTTCATCTAAGATTTGCTCTGTTTTTGGATCTTTAATATGGCCATAATGTATCGTATGGCTTTGTTGTTCGCTAATTTTTTTCTGTCCTTGGACAAATAATTGATCAATAATTGCTAAAGCTTGATCGCCACTCATCCGCACAATATGTAATGCCCCTTCACCAGGTGGAGTCGAAATCGCAGCAATCGTATCAAATTCATTTAAAATTGATGCCATCACTATAGCCTCCTTAATAGTTGTTTTTTGATAATAAAAAAAGTGCCGCTTAAAATAAGACGAAAAAAAGACCTTATTTTAAGCAAAGCACTTTGACTACTTTACAATCGTATTATGATAAGAATGATACGTTTCAAATATACTTTACATTCTAATTTTTGTCAATGTTTACTTGCGTTTCTTTTTATTTTTCTTTTTCTTCGCAGCATGCGGATGACGCGCAGCATATAATTCTTGTTGTTGTTTTTGCTTACGACGCTTTTGTTCCTGCATTTCGCGACGACGTTTAAACGGCTTGTTTAATAGTAATGTTTGACATACTTGGAAAGCATTTGAAACTACCCAGTATAATGACAAACCACTCGCTAAATTAACCGCCATAATTAAAATCATAATTGGCATGAAGTAATTCATCATTTTCGTTGTTGAATTAGTTTCTGACTGTGTTAACGTCATTAGTTTAGAACTAATAAAGGTAAAAATAGCCGCTAAAATCGGTAAAATATAATATTTATCCGGCTGAGACAAATCAAACCATAAAAATTGCCCACTTGTTAATTGGGGTACGCGTGCTAAAGCTTGATATAACGCCATCAATACAGGCATTTGTAAGAGCAATGGTAAACAACCAGAAAATGGGTTTACTCCAGCTTCAGCATATAATTTTTGCATTTCATTTTGTAATTCGCGTTGTGTTTCTGGATCTTTTGAACGATATTGTGCTTGCAAAGCTTTAATTTTTGGTTGCAGCTCTTGCGTCTTAATCATTTGTTTATTTTGATAATGCATTAATGGTAATAAAACAATACGCACTAAAATTGTAAATAAAATAATACCTAATGCATAGTTTTTACCAAATGATAAAAATGAAATACAGCGAGCAAAGTTATAAACGATATAGCGATCCCAAATACCCGTACTATGTGCTGTAATTTCGCCTGTACCGCATCCAGTTAAAACAAATAACAAACTAAACATTGTTAGTGCTACTAAGATACGTTTTAAGTTTTTCTTTTTCACTAAAATCCCTCTCTATACATCTTCTTTTAAAATGTTACCTAATTTGCAAATATGCAACAAATTATCATAAACCTCTTGCGTCGTTAAGATATTTATATTTTGTCGTGCAATTAACACAAAATCGATATCTGGTCGTAAATCAGCACGTAATTGGTAAATACTTTCGCGTAATTGACGCTTAACTTTGTTTCGCATCACTGCATTCCCAATTTTTTTACCTACCGATAACCCATAACGAAAATGTGTTTGCTCAGGTTTTTCTAGAACAAATAATACTAAGTTACGATTTGCACATGATTTTTTTGCATTAATCACAGTCTGAAAATCTTTTTCCGTTTTGACATGATACTTCTTTTTCATGAGGATTTCTCTCACTCTAAAATAAATTTTTACTTTCTTCTTAATTATATCAGAAAAAAATAATAAAAAAACCACTGACTTAAACATCAGTGGTAATTTTCAAAATTAAGCTGATAATACTTTTCTTCCTTTACGACGACGAGCAGCTAAAACGCGACGACCGTTTTTAGTACTCATACGTTTACGGAATCCATGTACTTTTTTACGTTTACGTTTACTTGGTTGATATGTTCTTTTCATATATGTCACCTCCAAAACGTACTATTCAATATCAACATGCATGTATGTACCTTTGCATTATATCGTTTTTTATAAATTATTGTCAATGTCTAGTCGCAAAATAAAAATTTTTTTCGCAAATTAATTGTGGATAAGCACGTTTAAAAATTTGTTTACTTAATGTTTAAAGTTTTGAATAAATGAACTGTGGATAATCTTAATCCCAAAACATTTCCACAAAATTTCCACTTTTTCCACACGTGTATATTTTTTTTATCCTCTTGTGGATTCATTTGTTGAAAACTGCTTAAAATATTTTTAAATCAGTCTTTTGTATGTCGTTCTATTGTGTATAACTTCTGTGTATTTTTTGAAATTTTATTTAATTAGCATTTTTATCCACATAAATTTGAAAACTTCTCTTTGTGGGTAATGTATAAAAAAATCCACAAATTATTTTTACTTTTGGATAATTTCCACAGGTGGAAAACTATAATTAAAAATGATAGAATTAGATAGAAACTTTTTAGAAAGGAGACTTCTGCGCATGGATCAAGCAGCTGAATATATTTGGAATGACTTACAAAACTATGCCAAAGAAATTTACACTGCACCTACTTATGATGTTTGGATGCGCGCCTCATCTTTAGATCGCATTGAAGATGGTCAAATTTTCATTAAATTACCTAATGAATTGACAAAACAAAAATGGAGTGAAGATTTACAAGGTAAAATTATTGAACTTGCTTATCAATATACTGGTAAAGATTTGATTCCTGTCTTTGAATGTCCAACAGCATATGATTCTGAAGTAACTCGTAATAATGAAAAAAAAGAAACTTTAGAACCTATCATGCAAGAAAAAGAAAAAATCGTTAATCAAAATCGTAATAAAGTCGATAATGTACCAACCGAAAACTTAAAAAAATCAAATTTAAATCCCGATTTTACTTTTGAAAACTTTATCGAAGCTGATAGTAACCGTTTTGCTTATACAGCAGCTTCTGTTGCCGCTGAAAATTCAGAAATTTACAACCCACTCTTAATTTACGGGGGTACAGGTTTAGGCAAAACTCACTTAATGCAGGCTGTTGGCCATGATTTATTACGTATAAAACCAGAATCTTCTGTTTTATATGTGAGTTGTCTAGACTTTGTTAATGACTATATTAACTCAATTGCTAATAAATCAATGGATACTTTCAAAAAGAAATATACAAATGTCGATCTTTTACTATTAGATGATATTCAATTTTTAGAACGAAAAACTGAAACGCAAAACGAATTTTTCCATATATTCGAAACAATTTATAATAACGGTGGCCAAATTATTATTACAAGTGACCAACCAATTGATAAAATTCCAACATTACAAGATCGCATCGTTTCACGATTTAAAAAAGGTATTAGTTGTGATGTGGAGCCACCTAATTATGAAACAAGAATTGCGATTTTACGTGAAAAGGCGAAAAATTCTGGACTTGATATTACTGAAGAAGGTTTGAAATTCATCGCAACGAATGTCAAATCAAATGTCCGTGAACTAGAAGGGGCACTGAAAACAATTCAAGTTTTTGCTATTTCACGCAAACAAACAAATATCACTACTGTTTTAATTCAAGAAGCTCTATTTAGAGATCAAGAATTAAATAAAAAAGATGAAGTCTCTATTAGTGATATTCAAAATATTGTGTGCGACTTTTATCATATTAAATTAAAAGACATGAAAGGGAAGTCACGACGCAAAGAATTTGTTGAACCTCGCCAAATTGCGATTTTTTTAGCGCGTGAATTAACAGATACATCTTTGCCCACTTTAGGTAAAGAATTTGGTGGTCGTGATCATACAACTATCATGCATTCAATTGAAAAAATTGAAAATTTACTAAAAACAAATTTACAAATTAAATCAACGATTGAAGACTTACGCAATAAAATAAAATATCAGTAATGTGGAAAAAAAGAGCAGTTATCAAAAAGTTATTCACAAGTTATCTACATGTGCAAAACCTTGATACATCTATTATTTTTTCGAGTTATCCACATTTTTAACAGACCTTATTATTATTACTAAATAATTAATATATAAATATATATAAAGGAGTTCGCTATGAAATTTGAAATTAATCGCCTTATTTTCCAAAATGCTTTAGCTACTGTCCAGCGAGCAATTAGTGGGAAAACAACTATTCCGATTTTAAGCGGGGTAAAACTTGAACTGACACCAAATCAATTAAAACTAACAGGTAGTGATGGTGATTTATCAATTGAGAAGATTATAAAAACTGATGATATTGAAGCTGATTTAATTATTGAATCACCAGGTTCAATCGTCTTACCAGCGCGCTTTTTAAGTGATATTGTCCGCAAATTACCAGAAAAAAATGTGCATTTTGAATTACAAAATACAACCCAAGTAGAAATCAAATCAGGACAAGCTATTTTTAATATTAATGGTTTTGAGACCATTGATTATCCAAATTTACCATTGGTCGATGAAGATAATGCTATTAAAATTCCTGTTCGCTTATTACAACAAGTGATTTCAGAAACAGTTTTTGCTGCTTCAAAACAAGAAAATCGTCCTATTTTAACAGGGGTTCATTTTACATTAGATGGTAATCGTCTAAAAGCTGTAGCTACTGATAGTCATCGTTTAAGTCAGCGAGTACTAATTATTGATGATTTAGATGACGATATGGATGTTGTCATTCCGGCGAAAAGTTTAACGGAATTATCACGTTCATTTACAGATGAAGAGGCGGAAATTCAAATTAGTGTAAGCTCAAATCAAGTTTTATTTAAAACAGAAGATTTAGCTTTTTATTCACGTTTATTAGACGGCGCATATCCAGATACTGATCGTTTAATTCCGACAAGTTTTGAAACAGAAGTTATTTTTAATGTGCGTTTATTAAGTTCAGCTATTGAACGTGCTTCATTATTTAGTCATGAAGGTAGTAATACAAATAACGTAGTCAAATTGGCTATTACAAGTGATAAAATTATGCTTTATGGTAATTCACCAGAAGTAGGACAAATTGAAGAACAAGTGACAGCCGAAAAAATCGAAGGGCAAGATTTAAATATTACATTTAATCCAGATTATTTGAAAGCTGCTTTAGGGGCGATTAAAACAGATCAAGTCAAAATTAAATTTATTAGTCCTGTGCGTCCATTTACGTTAGAACCGGTAGCCGATGATATCGACTTTATCCAGTTAATTACACCCGTTCGAACTAATTAAAGTTAAATAACTCCTAGCTGAGGTTAAAAGTCTCAGTTAGGAGTATTTTTTTAGCTTATTTTTCATTTAAGATAGCTAAAAAGCATTTTAAGAAGTTTTATCAGCTTTTAAATAGATTTGAAAGCTGTCGTTAAAAACGGTATAATTTAAGTAAAATACACTTTAAAGAAAGTGGTGAAAAAATGCAAGAATTTACATTACGTGATGAATACATCACCTTAGGACAATTTTTAAAAGAAATTGGTGAAATCGGAACAGGTGGTGCCGCGAAATGGTATTTGCAAGAAGTCGATGTGTTAGTCAATGGCGAAATTGAGCGGCGTCGAGGAAAAAAATTATATGCAAATGATGAAGTTCAATTACCAGACAACCAAAGTTTTATCATAATTGGACAGAGCGATGAAGCTTAAATCACTAAAATTAACAAATTTCCGAAATTATGCTGAACAAAAATTATGTTTCAATCAAAATTTAAATGTTTTTTTAGGCAATAATGCTCAAGGAAAAACTAATTTATTGGAAAGTATTTATTTACTAGCTTTAACAAGAAGTCATCGGACTTTTAAAGATAAAGAGCTCATCGGACCGGAGCAAGATTTTGCTAAATTAACAGCGGAAATTGAAAATAATAAAGGGCAAATGATGCTGGAAGTCGAACTGACAAGTCATGGCAAAAAGACAAAAGTTAATCATTTAGAGCAAGCTAAATTAAGTAATTATATCGGCAAATTAAATGTCGTTTTATTTGCGCCAGAAGATTTAGAGTTGATTAAAGGTTCACCGATGCAACGGCGAAAATTTATTGATATGGAACTTGGACAAATTAAGCCACTTTATGTTTATCATTTAAATCAATATCAAAAGACTTTGAAACAACGTAATCAATTATTGAAAATGCCGAAGCCTGATGCGTTGTTTTTAGATGTTTTGGATGAAAAACTAGCGGAGCATGGTAGTTATTTAATGCAAGAACGAGTAGCTTTTGTCCAAAAATTAGAGCAGTTTGCTAGTCAAGTCCATTCAGATATTTCACAAACTAAGGAAAAATTGACTTTAACTTATCAGACGGTGTTACCAATTGATGATCAGTTGCAAGCTAATTTATTAAAGTTATTACAACAAAATAGAAGTCGAGATTTAGAGCAACGGACGACACTAAAAGGGCCACATCGTGATGATTTATTGTTATTTATTAATGATCGAAATGTCCAAGTTTATGGTTCGCAAGGGCAACAACGATTGGCAGCCTTAAGTTTAAAATTGTCAGAAGTCGAATTAATTTGTGAGGAGATTGGAGAATATCCGATTTTATTACTTGATGATGTGATGAGTGAGCTGGACAATGAACGGCAAATGCAACTGATGAAAGCCATTGAAAATAAAGTACAGACATTTATTACAACGACAACATTGAAACATTTAAAGGCACAAATGGAAGTGCAACCTGCGATTTTTGATGTCAAAGCAGGGGTAGCAAAAGAGAGGGATGAAAATCGTGGAAGAAAATCAGAAAATGAATGAGTATAATGCCAGTCAAATTCAAGTTTTAGAAGGTTTAGAAGCTGTCCGCAAACGTCCAGGGATGTATATTGGCTCAACAAATGAACAAGGTTTACATCACTTAGTTTGGGAAATTGTAGACAATTCAATTGACGAAGCTTTAGCTGGTTTTGCGACGGAAATTAATGTCGTTATTGAAGCTGACGGTAGTATTACTGTTATCGATGATGGACGTGGGATTCCAGTTGATATTCAAGAAAAAACAGGTCGTCCCGCTGTAGAGACTGTATTTACGGTTTTACATGCTGGTGGTAAATTTGGCGGTGGTGGCTACAAAGTTTCTGGTGGCTTACACGGTGTTGGTTCAAGTGTTGTTAATGCTTTATCAACGCATTTAGACGTTAAAGTTCATAAAAATGGTGAGATTTATTTCCAAGAATATACGCGCGGTGCGATTGTCGATGATTTGAAAGTGATTGGCAAAACTGATAAACACGGGACAGAAGTGCACTTTGTTCCAGATCCTGAAATTTTTACAGAAACAACAACTTATAAATTTGATATTTTAGCGAAACGTATTCGAGAATTAGCTTATTTAAATAAAGGTTTAAAAATTACGATTGAAGATAAGCGCCAAGGTCAAGAGCAGAAAAAAGAGTACCACTATGAAGGTGGGATTCAAAGTTATGTCGCTTATTTAAACCAAGGGAAAGAAGTCTTATTTGAGCCAGCAATTGATTGCAATGGTATTCAAGATGATATTTCAGTGGAAGTAGCGATTCAATATACAAATAGTTATCAAACAAATATTTTAAGTTTTGCTAATAATATTCATACATATGAAGGCGGAACTCATGAATCAGGTTTTAAAACGTCACTGACTCGTGTTGTGAATGATTATGCACGCAACCAAAAAATCTTAAAATATAACGATGAAAATTTAACAGGTGAAGATGTACGTGAAGGTTTAACGGCGATTATTTCTATTAAGCATCCAGAACCACAATTTGAAGGACAAACAAAAACAAAATTAGGTAATTCTGAAGTGCGTAGTGTCGTCGACCGTTTAGTATCAGAAGAATTAAGCAAATTTTTATTAGAAAATCCTGACGTAGCGAAGAAAATTGTCGAAAAAGGTATTTTAGCGGCGAAAGCACGATTAGCGGCGAAACGTGCACGTGAAGTAACACGGAAGAAAAATGGATTAGAAATTAGTAATTTACCTGGTAAACTAGCTGATTGTTCAAGTAATGATCCAGAACGTTGCGAATTATTTGTCGTCGAAGGTGATTCAGCGGGTGGTTCGGCTAAAAGCGGACGAGACCGTGAATATCAAGCTATTTTACCAATCCGCGGTAAAATTTTAAATGTTGAGAAAGCATCAATGGATAAAATTTTAGCAAACCAAGAAATCCGCTCATTATTTACAGCGATGGGGACAGGCTTTGGTAGTGAATTTGATGTTAATAAAGCGCGCTATCATAAATTAGTGATTATGACGGATGCGGATGTCGATGGTGCTCATATTCGTATTTTATTATTAACATTATTTTATCGTTATATGCGACCAATCGTGGAAGCAGGTTATGTGTATATTGCTCAACCACCATTGTATGGCGTTAAACAAGGTAAAAATATTACATATATTCCGTCTGGGAAAGATTCAGAGGAAATTTTAAATCAAACATTAAATAATTTACCAAAAACACCAAAACCAACTGTTCAACGTTATAAAGGTCTAGGTGAAATGGATGATCATCAATTATGGGAAACAACAATGGATCCTGAGAATCGGACAATGGCTCGAGTTACAATTGATGATGCCGAAGAAGCAAACCGAATGTTTGAGATGTTGATGGGTGATCATGTCGGACCACGTCGTCAATTTATCGAAGACAATGCACATTATGCCGAAATTGATATTTAATTTGTAGAGGAGTGAAGATTGCATGGTAGAAAATATTCATAATGTCAATTTGAGTGAAGAAATGCGCGAATCATTCCTTGATTATGCGATGAGTGTTATCGTTTCACGTGCTTTACCAGATGTTCGTGATGGTTTAAAACCGGTGCATCGTCGTATTTTATATGGGATGGGTGAATCAGGGGTGACACCTGATAAACCGCACAAAAAATCAGCCCGGATCGTTGGGGATGTTATGGGTAAATATCATCCGCACGGGGATAGTGCGATTTACGAATCAATGGTCAGAATGGCACAACCATTTAGTTATCGTCAAATGTTAATTGACGGTCATGGTAACTTTGGGTCAATCGATGGTGATGGTGCGGCGGCGATGCGTTACACAGAAGTGCGCATGAGTAAAATTGCCCTTGAAATGTTGCGCGATATTAATAAAGATACAGTTAATTTTATGCCTAACTATGATGGTTCAGAACGTGAACCTGAAGTATTACCAGCGCGTTTTCCTAATTTATTAGTTAATGGGACAACAGGAATTGCGGTTGGGATGGCGACCAATATTCCCCCACATAATTTAGGTGAAGTCATTGATGCGTTATTAATTTTAATGGCAAATAAAGATTGCACGACTTCGGATTTGATGGAAGCTCTACCTGGACCGGATTTTCCAACTGGTGGGTTAGTCATCGGAAAATCAGGTATTAAAAAAGCTTATGAAACAGGCAAAGGTAGCATTACTTTACGTGCAAAAGTAGAAATTGAAACAACAAATAGTGGTAAAGAACGCATTATCGTTACTGAATTACCATATATGGTCAATAAAGCTCAATTAGTTGAAAAAATTGCCGAAATTGCTCGAGATAAACGAGTTGAAGGTATTACAGCAGTACGTGATGAATCTTCACGTGAAGGTATGCGAATTGTCATTGAAGTACGTCGTGATGCTAGTGCGTCAGTTATTTTAAATAATTTATATAAATTAACAAACTTGCAAACATCATTTGGATTTAATATGTTAGCTATTGTTAATGGAATTCCGAAAATTTTAAGTTTAAAAGAAATTTTACAAAATTATTTGGCGCACCAAGAAGAAGTAATTCGTCGTCGGACAGAATTTGATAAACAAAAAGCAGAAGCCCGGGCGCATATTTTAGAAGGTTTACGCATTGCGCTGGATCATATTGATGCGATTATTAATATTATTCGTTCATCAAAATCAGATGATCAAGCGAAGCAAACTTTAATTGCTGAATATAGTTTATCAGACCGTCAAGCACAAGCGATTTTAGATATGCGTTTACGTCGTTTGACAGGTTTAGAACGGGAAAAAATTGAAAATGAATATCAAGAATTACGTCGTTTAATTGCAGATTTAGCTGATATTTTAGCAAATCACGAACGTATTCTAGCTATTATTCAAGAAGAATTAGAAGAAGTCAAACAAAAATATAACGATGATCGTCGGACAGAATTACTAGTCGGCGAAGTGTTAAGTCTTGAAGATGAAGATTTGATTGAAGAGGAAAATATTGTTGTGGCGTTAACACATAATGGTTATATTAAACGGATGCCAGAACAAGAATTCCGGACTCAACGCCGAGGTGGTCGTGGTGTTCAAGGGATGAATATGCACGAAGAAGATTTTGTTGAGACAATTTTAACATGTTCGACACATGATACATTGTTATTCTTTACAAATACTGGTCGAGTTTATAAAGCGAAAGGTTATGAAATTCCTGAATATGGCCGCACAGCAAAAGGCTTGCCAATTATTAATTTACTAGGTATTAGTCAAGATGAATCAATTAAGGCAATGTTATATTTAGATACTGAACATCTTGATGAAAATATGCTATTCTTTACGACAAAATACGGAATCGTGAAACGAACATCAGCTAGTGAATATGAAAATATTCGCAGTAATGGTCTAAAAGCGATAGTCTTAAAAGAAGGCGATGAGTTAATTCAAGTAGCACAAACAAATGGTCATAATGATGTCTTGTTAGCAACCCACCAAGGTTATTCATTAACATTTAATGAAACACAAGCTCGCGCAATGGGTCGATCAACAAGTGGTGTTCGCGGAATTAGTTTACGTGCTGACGACTATGTAATTGGCATGACTATTGTAGAACCTGAAGCGACAGTATTAGTTGTAAGTGAAAACGGCTATGGTAAACGCACACCAGTTAGTGATTATCCAGTGAAAGGCCGTAGTGGTAAAGGTGTGAAAACATTAAATATCACAGAAAAAACGGGTGATTTAGTAGGGATTGCCACAGTTAAAGGTGATGAGGATATGTTACTTGTAACAAATACAGGTGTGATTATTCGCATTGCCGTTGAGACAATTTCAACTATGAGTCGTGTAACACAAGGTGTTCGTTTGATGAAATTTGAAGAAGGAACACAAGTGGCTACAATTTCAGTCGTGGAACCAGATGGAGAAGAAGAAACGATTGATGAAGCGGAAGAATAATTTAAAGGATGAGTATAAAACTCATCCTTTTTTTGTATGATTAAATAGCAGCAGTATTTAGTAAAATAAAAAAATAGTTTACTAATTGTTTTTTATGATGAAAAAAATTTGTATTTACTTATGATTTCATGTAGAATGAAAGAGTGAGTACTTATGAACGGTGCTCTCCTTGTTCCAAGCATTAAGTTATTGGAACCTTATAGTCCAAAGGGAGGTGAAATCAATGGAAAAAACAACGAATTACGAAATTTTATACTTAATTCGTCCAAACATTGATGAAGAAGCTAAAGCCGCATTAGTAGAACGTTTTGACAATATCTTAAAAGACAACGGTGCTACTGTTGAAGAATCAAAAGATTGGGAAAAACGTCGTCTAGCATACGAAATCGGTGGTTTCCGTGAAGGTTTATACCACATCGTTGAATTATCAGCGACAAATGCGGATGCGATTAACGAATTTGATCGTTTAGCTAAAATCAATGATGACATTTTACGTCACATGATTACTAAAAAAGAAGCTTAATTGTTTCATGTGAAACATTTTGAAAGGAGACCGGATACATGATTAATAATGTTGTTCTTGTTGGCCGCCTAACTCGTGATATCGAATTACGTTATAACAAAAATGGAATTGCTTATGCGCAATTTTCATTAGCGGTCAATCGTAATTTTAAAAATCAAAATGGTGAACGTGATGCTGATTTTATTAGTTGTTCAGTATGGCGTCAATCAGCCGAATTTTTAAATAACTATGCTCGTAAAGGTTCATTAATTGGTATTACTGGCCGAATTGAAACAAGTAGTTACGATAACGAACAAGGTCAACGTGTGTTTACAACACGTGTTGTTTGCGACAATGTCCAATTATTAGAATCACGCAATGCACAAGCGCAATCAAATCAAGGTTTTGGTGGAAATGATGCCTTTGGTACACAGAACGCTTCATTTGGCCAACCGGTAACTCCTTCTGATAATTCAGAAATGCCTGGTGGAAACTTCTTTGGTAGTAATGATCAACAAAATGATCCATTACAAAATCAAGGTGTTCCAATCGATACAATTTCTGAAGATGATTTACCATTTTAAGAACGGAGGGAAAGAATATGGCTCAACAACGTCGTGGTGGCCGTCGTCGCCGTAAAGTTTGCTACTTCACAGCAAACCACATTGAACATATTGATTATAAAGATGTTGAATTACTTAAAAAATTCATTTCTGAACGTGGTAAAATCTTACCTCGTCGTGTGACTGGTACTTCAGCAAAATATCAACGTAAATTAACAACAGCAATTAAACGCGCACGTGTTATGGGATTACTTCCATTTGTTGCTGATGAAGATTAATAAATAAGCGTCTATCATTTGATAGGCGCCTTTTTTTATATGTTGTAACGGCATAAAAAAACATTATGATATAAACAAGGAGTTTCCAAAGATGGAATTAAAATTATTAGCACCACTTATTTTAGTTTTAATTATTTATGTGTTGTTTTGTATACGTGATATTATCAAAGCTCAAACGACACGTTATTTACCAAAATGGACTTGGATTTTAATTTGTCTTGTTTCAATCCCGCTTGGTGGAATTTTATATTTTATTATAGGTAAAGAAAAATGAAATTATTGCAAATGAAAGATGTTAGTGTTAAAAAACATGGACAAGTAATTTTAAACCAAATAAATTTCAATTTAGTGAATCAGCCTAGTCTAACGTGTCTCATTGGCCATAATGGCTCAGGTAAAACAACATTAATAAAAACGATTTTAGGCTTTCTAGCTCCAGCAAGTGGGCAAATTATTAGTCATGCTCAGCAAATTGCTTATGTACCAGATATTGCTGCTTTTGATCCAAATTTAACAGCTTTTGAAGTCTTAAATCAATGTTTACTTTTAGCTGATAAACAAAGTAATCATAATTTAGTTCAGCAAACATTAGTACGTGTGGGGTTAGATAGTCAGCGACTAACAAAACAGTTAGTCAAAACTTATTCGCGAGGAATGCAACAAAAATTAAATATAGCAGCAGCTTTAATTATTGAACCGGATTTTTTAATTTTAGATGAGCCAACAAGTGCCTTGGATCCGCAAGCCAAGCGCGAAATACTTGATTTATTAACAACTTTAAAAAGTGAGTTACCAATCTTAGTAGCTAGTCATGATTTAGAAAGTTTTGCTACTTTAGCGGATTCTTTTTTAATGTTAGCTAATAGTAAACTAATTTGGCAAGGAACAAGAGCTGATTTAACGACGCAAGTACCAACTACAATGACGTTAACATTAACAAATAATGAAGCTTGTCAAAGTTTACAACAAGTAGTCTTAAACAGTAAAGTAACAAATAATCAAATAACGATGATAAATACTAGTTTAGAAAAAATATTACCACAATTATTACCGTGGACAGAAAAAATTCAACAAATTAATTATCAGCAATTTAATTTAAGTGATTTTTATTTATCTTTATTAAGACAGGAGCAAAGTAAATGACTTTAGTTTGGTGTGAGCTTAAATCATTATGGCGGAGTCGCCAATTAGTACTGCTATTATTTTTCTTTTTTCTTTTAGGCTATACAGCACCAATGATAGCTTATTATTTACCTGATTTATTAAAAGTATTGGGGACTACAAATATCACTATTATGATGCGAAAAATAACAAGTGTAGATTTGTTAGCAAGTTATGATAAAAATATAATGCAGCTAGGCTTTTTCTTCTTAAGTTATGTTTTAGCTTTGCGTGTGACTTTTAATCAGCAGGAGTCTTTGAAACTTGCTTATTTACAGCGCAGTAAAACGAATTATCGGCGTTATTTTTATAAAATTATAGCAAGTTTAGTTGTCACATGGCTTTGTTTAACACTCAGTTATTTTTCGTGTATTTATGTGCTTTGGGCATTAGATTATCATTTAGTGCTGAGCCATATATTACTAGCCTATGGAGTGATGTTGTTAGGTTTTAGTAGTTTAATTTGCCTAACATTAGTACTAGCTATTTATTTAGATTCAGCTTTAATTGCTGCTTTCTTACTGCAATTATTATTGCTTGTAGGTAGTGTGCTTAGTGCGAGTAAAATTATTAGTAAATGGACGCCATGGTCGTTATTGACGACAGCTAAAATAGTACAACAAGGAACAGAGGCAATTAAAATAACACCAATCATCATTTGTTTTAGTCTTTGTTTCCTTACATTTGCTAGTGTTTTATTCGTTAAATCCGTGCTAAAATATAATACAGAAATATAGATGAGGAAGTGTTGGAAATGAAAGTAATTTTCTTACAAGATGTCAAAGGACAAGGAAAAAAAGGTGAAGTAAAAGAAGTTTCATCAGGTTATGCCCAAAACTTCTTAATCAAAAAAGGTTTAGCTAAAGAAGCAACAAATGGGGCTTTAAGTGAATTACGAGGACAACAAAAAGCTCAAGCCAAACATGAAGCAGAAGTGAAAGCAGAAGCAGAAGCTTTAAAAGCTAAAATGGAAACAGAAGGCTTCGAAGTAGTAATTAATGCTAAAGCAGGTGATGATAGTCGTCTCTTTGGCTCAATTCCATCAAAACAAATTGCTACAGCTTTAGAAAAACAACACGGTATTAAAGTCGATAAACGAAAAATTCAACTAAATCAACCAATTAAAGCACTTGGTTATACAAAAGCCCCAATTAAATTGCATCATGAAGTAACAGCTACATTAATGGTGCATGTTGTGAAAGCTAACTAATAATAAATAGGAGGTTTTATCGTGGCGGCTATGAATAATCCTTTGCCGGCTAATTTAGAAGCTGAAAGCGCGGTTTTAGGAGCGATTTTTTTAAATAATGATGCTTTAGTTGAAGCTAAGGAATATATTGATGTTACTGATTTTTCGACGGAACAAAATCGCCTCATTTTTGCTGCGATGGAATCATTATTTGATCAAAACCAATCGATTGATTTAGTGACGATAACAGATTATTTAGAAACACATCAGCAATTAAATTTAGTAAATGGTGTAACTTATTTGACTGAACTAGCTATTGATACACCAACAGCAGAAAATGTTGTTTATTATGCGCAAATTGTCAAAGCGAAAAGTAATTTGCGTAAAATTATTCAGTTAAGTCAAACGATGGCTAATGATAGCTATCAACAGCAAAAAGATGTTGATGCTATCATTGAAGAAGCCGAAAAAACGTTGATGGATATTTCCGAAAATCAACGCAAACAAGATATTAAAAAAATTGATAACGTTATTTATCAAGTACTAGAAGATATTCAGCATCGTTTTGAAAATGACGAAGAAATTACGGGATTATCAACGGGTTACCCGTTACTTGATAAAATGACGACAGGCTTGCATCCCGATGAATTAATTATTATTGCGGCGCGACCTGCTGTAGGGAAGACAGCTTTTGCTTTAAATATTGCCCAAAATGTTGCGGTTAAATCTCAAAAAGCAGTAGCGATTTTTAGTCTCGAGATGGGAGCGGAGTCGCTTGTTTCCCGTATGTTATGTGCAGAAGGAACTATCGAATCATACCATATGCGAACTGGAGAATTTACAACAGATGAGTGGGAAGATAAGTTACCCTTGGCTGCAGCTAATTTGGCTACAGCGCCAATCTATATCGATGATACACCTGGTATTAAAGTGGCAGAAATTAGGGCTAAGTGCCGTAAAATTGCTCAAGAGACGAAAAATTTAGGTCTTGTGGTAATCGATTACTTACAGTTAATCGAAGCAGGTGGTAGTCGTAGAGAAAGTCGTCAACAAGAAGTTTCTGAAATTTCGCGACAATTAAAAAAATTAGCCAAAGAATTAAAAGTACCGATTATTGCGTTATCACAATTATCACGTAGTGTTGAACAACGACAAGATAAACGGCCAGTTTTAAGTGATATTCGTGAATCAGGATCAATTGAACAAGATGCCGATATCGTAGCGTTTTTATATCGTGAAGAATATTATGATAGAGAAGACGGGACAGAAGATAATGATAAACATAATGATAACTTTAATGAAATTCAAGCTGACGTAACAGAAGTTATTATCGAAAAAAATCGTAGTGGTGCGCGAGGTACTGTGCCATTAATTTTTATGAAAAATTATAATAAATTTGCCTCACAAAGTTTTGAAGATGTCCCTCTTGACAGGTAAGAATTATCTTTTTTAGATAATTCTTATTTTTTTTGGAGCAAAGTATTTGTTTTTTAGTTGCCAAAAGAGTATTCTTTATATTAAGAAATCGTTTTCTTTTTTGAATCACAAAAAAGGAGGAGTCATGATGGGCTCAATGATAGATAAAATTCAAGGTCCACTAATTAAAGTTTCAAATTGGATTGGCCAAAATAAAATTTTACAGGCTATTAAAAATTCATTTGTTCGAACAATTCCGTTTACGGTTATTGGATCGTTTGCTAACTTAATTAAAATGGAGTTAGAAGCTTTAATTAAGGCTAAGCATTTATCTGATATGACATGGCTTGTCAAAACAAGTCAACTATTTGGTAATATTGGTGCAGCTACTTTAGGTATTGTCGGTTTGATTGTGGTCGTTTCATCAGCTTATTCATACGCTTACGAATTACATAAAGATCCAAAAAATGAACGCATGAACGTTATTTTAGCAACTTTACTTGCGTTTTCAGCTTATTTTGTAATGATTCCAAATAATGTTAACTTTGCAAATTCAAAAGCAAAAGTTATCGAAGGTTATGCTACATCTTTCTTTAGTTACGAAGGAATGTTTACAGCCTTAGTCGTAAGTTTTGTCGCTATTTCTTTATATGCATGGTTTGCTCGGAGTAAATTTACTATTAAATTACCGGGCGCAGTCCCACCAAATGTTTTCGAATCATTCTTTGCTTTAATTCCTATGACAGAAGTTTTGTTAATTTTTTCAGCTATTCGTATTTTTATCGAAGTCATCGGTTTCCATTCATTCTTAGAAATGATTACTAAAGTCATTATGCAACCACTAGTTAATATTGGTACTGGTTTGCCTGCGATTTTAGTTGTTATTTTATTAGAACAAATTTTATGGTTCTTTGGTTTACATGGTTTCAATATTGTTTGGGGTATTGTTTCAGCTATTTGGTTACCACTATTTTTAAAAAATGTCGAACAATTCGCAGCAACAAATAGTTTTGCCGGTATTAGTATTGCTCCAAATACAATGACTAATGTCTATGCAATGATTGGTGGTTCAGGAGCCACATTCGGTTTAATTTTGGCCGTTTTGATTTTTTGTAAAAAAGGTGCAACGGAACGCGAAGTTGCTAAATTGTCATTGATTCCAGGTTTCTTTGGTATTAACGAACCAGTTATTTTTGGTTTACCAATTGTGCTAAATCCAATAATGTTTATTCCATGGGTTCTTGTCCCAATGCTTAATGCGATTATTGCGTATGTAGTAACAAAAATTGGTTGGGTCGTCCCACTCGTTGTCCTAAATTCGGGTAATGAACCGATTTTTGTAAGTACGTGGGTTTTAGGTGCTTTCCATATTAGTCCAGTTATTTTAACACTTGTACTTGTGATTTTAGATACGTTCCTATATGCCCCATTTGTCGTTATTAATCAACATCAAGTCAAAGCGACAACAAATGAAGTCGTTGAAGCTGAGCCATCTTAAGGAGGATATGATGAAACAAATATATGTAGTAGCCCATACACACTGGGATTTTGAATGGTATTTTTCACGTTATGAAGCACGTGTTCAATTTATGTATCACATGGATGAAGTATTTGAAGCTTTAGAAAAAAATCAACTAACTTATTATGCCTTAGACGGGCAAATGTCAATTGTTGATGATTATTTGGCAACATGCCCAGATAAGAAAGAACAACTCGAAAAATTTGTCAAAGCTAAAAGATTATTTATCGGACCATGGTATACGCAAATTGATGAAATGGTAACAGCGGGAGAAGCGATTGTCCATAATTTACAACAAGGAATTCGCAAAGCCGAAGCACTAGGTAATGTCTTACGTGTCGGTTATTTACCTGATTCATTTGGCCAAAGTCAAGATATGCCAAAAATTTATCGTGGGTTTGATATTCCGTATGCTTTGTTTTGGCGTGGGATGCCAAAAGAATTACCAGAACGTTATTTTAATTGGGAAAGTGAAGATGGTTCACAAGTTTTAGTCGCTAATTTTAAAAATGGTTATTATGTTGGGGCCGAATGGATGATGGTAAATGATGTTTTTGAGAAATTAACAGACCATAATTCACGTGTTGATCTTAACATTTTACCAGTTGGTGGTGACCAACGAGCAGTGGATCGTAATTTAAAAGAAAAGATTATGCAAGCTAATTATGAAGCTGGCGATAAAGCTCATTATCATGAAGCTAATTATGTACAGTTTTTCCGTGATTTAGCTCTTGAAGAAGATAAATTACCGACTTATGCAGGAGAATTTATTGAGCCAAGTGATTCAAAAATACATCGTGGTATTTATTCATCACGAGCTGATTTGAAACAATTATATGATAGTTTAGAGCGACAAATGGTTTATGAAGTGCAACCTTTAATGGTAATTGCTAAAAAATATGGCATTGCACCAAAACAAGGCGCTTGCGCTATGATTTGGGAAACAATTGCTAGAGGCCAAGCACATGACAGTTCAGGTGGCTGCAATAGTGATAAAACAAATCAAGCTATTTATCAACGTGGACTTGATGCCAAACAAATGAGTCAATCAATTGTTGATTATTTAACACGTAAATTAGGGGAAGCTAGTCAACATGATTTAATTATTTGGAATTTACAAACGACAAAAGTCAATAAGGTCCATGAAGTCCAAATTTCAACGCTTAATAAAGACTTTAAATTATTAGATGAAAAAGGGGAAGAGGTCGCTTTTGAAGTCGTAAGTCAACAACAAGAAAATGCTGCGCCAGTACGCCGTAATCCAGCTGAACGGCTTCACCAAGAGTATTATATTACGACTATTTATGTTCAAGCGGCTATCCCAGCTTTAGATTATCGCGGTTTTACTATTGTCGAAGAAAAAGCAAGTCAAGGCGTTGTAGCTCAAGCGAGTCAAACTATTCAAAATCAATATTTCCAAATTGCGATGCAAAATGGTAAAATTCAGATTACTGATTTGAAACAAAATAAAGTTTATGATGATGTTTTGAAATTTGAAGATGGTGGCGATGCAGGTGATAATTATGATTATTCACCACCATTCAATGATTGGATTATGAAACTTGATTTCCATGATGCTCAAGTTACATGTCAAGAATCAAGTATAATGAGTGAAATGATCATTACTGGGGAATGGATTATTCCAAGTAATTTAATAGAACGTGAACATAAACAAGTTCAAGCTAAATTACCGTATCGCATAGCGCTACAGTTGAAAGCGAATGATGCGAAGATTGCTTGGGACATCCAAATTGATAATCGCTACGCTGTTGATCATCGAGTTCGGTTACTTGTTCAAACGGATGTCCAAGCAGAAACTTCATATGCGGATACACCTTTTGGTATTTTGGAACGTCCAATGAATGATTCACATTTAGATGATTGGCAAGAAATTGGCTATCGAGAAGAGCCGACAAGTATTCGTCCGATGATTCATTATGCAAATTTACATGATGAGCAAAATAGTTGGACAGTTCTTGCTAATGGGACCAAAGCTTATCAAATGATTGATGAACATACATTAGCTTTAACTTTATACCGTGGTGTTGGTTATTTAGGTCGTCCAGATTTAAAACGTCGTCCAGGAGATGCTTCTGGTTTAGAAGCGCGCTACGTTGAAACACCAGATAGTCAATTAGCTAAAGTCTTGCATTTTACAGGAGCATTGATGATTCAATCAAAATATGATGCAAGTGAGCTACAACGTGAACATCATAGTATGCAACCAAGTATTTATTATCAAAAACAAACGATTAATCGTTTTACAACACCATTGCAATTTTTCCAAAGTTTACCAATTGCAGCTACTTTAGAACATCAGTCACCAGTACAAGTGATTGCTGATGGGCTTGTAGTGAGCAATTTAGAACTAACGGCTGATCAAACGGGTTATACAGTACGTTTATATAATCCAATTAAAGAAGAGATTGCTACACCAGGTCGTTTGATTTTTAATGAAGACGTTGCCGTCCAATTAGTTAATTTAAATGATGAAGCGATTGAACTTATCGCAGACCATGTCACATCATATGAAATTCCTGCATTTAAGCCAGGTGAAATTAGGACATATGCTATTTATCCAGAAGATTAAACACAAAAAGCTATAGCGAGCATCGCTATAGCTTTTTTATATTTGGTATTGAATATTTAATAAATCGTATGGTGATAATAAACGCATCCGCATAATGATAATAAAAATTTCATCAGGTGATTCTGGATGTTCTTTTGTCAGCCAATGTTTAATAATACTAATAATGGGGGCCACTAAAATTTCGTAAATATAATCATTTGGAATTTGTGAGTTTAATTCATGATTACGTGATAAACGTAAAATATCTGAGTTAATCGCTTCTACTAATAAATGATGTACTTTTTTTTCAAAATTAGGGTCACCATTTGGCCCAAGTAAAGCTTTTGATAGTTCAAATTCAATATGAACATAATTAATTACTTGATGAATGACATGATATAAATTAGGTTTATTTGGACATTCTTCCACGTCTTGCAGAAAATATTTAAGTACATTATCAAGTAAAGTATTTTCAAAGTATTCGACTAAAGCATCTTTATCTTGAAAATGCTTATAAAAAGTACTGCGATTAATTTGAGCTTTTTCTGTAATATCAGTTACAGTGAAATGATTTAAGCCTTTAGTATTGATTAATTCAATTAAGGCACGTTTAAGTTTATTTTGGGTATTAACAATTTTTTGATGCATAAGTCTATCCCATGCTTCCTGTTTATGATTACCCTTATTGTACTAAAAAATATTAAAATAATCTATGTCGAAAATTATTCGACAGTAACTGATTTAGCTAAATTACGTGGTTTATCCACATCTAAGTCTTTAGCTAATGCTGTATAGTAAGCTAAATATTGGCAAATCATAATTGTAATAAATGGTGTTAATTCCGGATCAACATTTGGCATTATGATTTGTGTTTGTTCATTGGCACAGTCTTGTGTTGCGATTGTTAATACATCAGCTCCACGACTTTGTACTTCCTGCCCGTTACTGTATAAATGATCTTTGGTTGATAGTTCAGTATTTAATAAAATAACGGGTGTCCCTTCTTCGATTAAAGCAATTGGGCCGTGTTTTAGTTCGCCAGCTGCATAACCTTCAGCTTGAATATAAGAAATTTCTTTGAGTTTTAATGCTGCTTCTAAAGCAACATAATAATCTTTACCTCGACCTAAGAAAAATGTATTTGGTTTTGTTAATAAATGTTGTTTTACAAACTCAGCTAATGTTTCTTTCGTTAACATACATTCTTCTAAAGCAGTGGCTACAAAACTTAAATGATGACTTAAATTCCATGCTGTAGCAGCTGTTTGTTTTTCTTCCCCGATGACTTTCGCTAAAATAGCTAAAACAGCTAATTGGGCAGTATAAGCTTTAGTCGATGCAACTGCAATTTCAGGGCCAGCATGTAGTAGTAAACTACCATCTGTTTCGCGCACAAGTGTTGAATTATCGACGTTAGTTAAGACAATTGTCGGATAATTTTGAGCTTTTAAAACTTGTAGGGCTTGGCGACTATCAGCTGTTTCTCCACTTTGACTAATAAATAAGAACAGTGGTTTTTCGGTTAATTGTGGTTGGAAGTAAGCAAATTCACTTGCTACATGAACTTCTACGGGAATATGCGCAAATTTTTCTAACCAAACTTTACCGATTAAGCCGGCATGATAACTTGTCCCACAAGCAATGATATAAAGACGATCACAGTTTAATAGTTGTTTTTTGATAGTACTTGGTAATGTTAGTTTCCCTTGGTCATTGCTGTATTTTTCTAAAATTCGACGTAAAACAAGAGGCTGTTCTTCAATTTCTTTTAACATATAGTGCTCATAAGTACCAAGATTTGCTTCGCTCGCATCAATTGTAGTTGTATATGGTTCACGTTCAATTATTTGACCAAGTTGGTTTTCAATTTGAACTTCATCTTGAGTCAAAATGACAAGTTCGTCATCCATAATTTCGCTAAATAAAGTTGTCTCACTTAGTAAAGCCATTGCATCACTGGCGATATAGTTTGCTCCTTGTCCATGGCCGATTAAAAGCGGACTTTTACGCTTAGCGGCATACAATAGCTTCGGATTTTCAGTATCAATAATACCTAATGCATATGATCCTTCTAGTAAAGCTAATGTTTGTTTAATAGCTTCTTTTGGTTCGTTTGTTTGTTGCATAAAATAATCAATTAATTGCACTATAACTTCGCTATCTGTTTCGCTTGTTAATTTTGTTTCAGCTAAGTAACGATTTTTTAAATCATCGACATTAGTAATAACGCCATTATGAACTAAAACAAAACGGCCACTATTTGACATATGCGGGTGGGCATTTACAGTTGTCGCTACACCATGTGTTGCCCAGCGAGTATGACCAATACCAAGTGTACCTAAATCTTGAGGTGTAATTTGCTCGCGTAAATTTTGGATACGACCAACGATTTTTTTGAATGTATATTGATTTTTATTTTGAACAAAAATACCAGCTGAATCATAACCACGGTATTCTAATTTTGCAAGACCATCTAATAAAATATTTGTTGTATTTGTTGAGCCAATAGCTCCGATAATTCCACACATATAAAACGCTCCTTGATTGGTATATATATTTATTTTTGCTTATATAATTATTTTAACGCTTATATAATAACTTTTATCAAAAGATAATGTCAACAAAAAACAAAATTGGTATAGTTCAATCAAGCTAAAAAAAAGACTACAAAAATTGTAGTCTTTAAAAATTTTTATTGCATTAGATCACCAAAAATTGGAGTTGGCATACCAAAACCACCAGCAATTGGCAATAGTTCACCTGTGATATAGCTTGATTTTTCACTGGCTAAAAAGGCTGTTGCATAAGCGATATCTTTCGCTACAGCGACACGGTTAAGTGGAACATGTTTTAAGAAAATATCCATAAATTCTTTTGGTAAATTATCTTTAGTCGCATCTGTAGCAACAAAACCAGGTAAAATCGCATTACAACGAATATTTTGACGTGCATATTGTGTTGCGATGTTTTTAGTCATTGAATTAATGGCAGCTTTTGAAGTTGTATAAGCAATCCGGGCTACATCTGGTGTCATACCACCAATAGATGAAATATTAATAATGCTTCCACCATTATTTTCTTGCATATATGGAATAACTTCTTTACAACTGTAATATACACTAGCGATATTTGTATTTAAAATTTCGAAAAAGGCTTCGCTATCACCAGTAGTTAATGTTAAATCTTTCGTAGTATCTGTTGTCCCAAAATTATTTACTAAAATATCAATACGACCAGCTTTTTGATAAACTTCGTCAATCATTGGTTTGTAACTTGTTGTATCAAAAGCATCATAAAAAATACCTTGATATTGCGGATTAGTAGCAGTTAATTCAGCCACTAACTTTTTATTTTTTTCGCTTGGACGAACTGCCATATAGACTGTTGCACCTTCACGTACTAATTCATGTGTAATTTCTAACCCAATGCCACGACTCGCAGCTGTCACGATAGCGACTTTATTTTGTAAATCCATTCTAAATTCTCCTTTATAACTAAATTAAAGTTTCATGTATATTTTACATGGTAACAAATAAAAGGGAAATAAATGTTTTTAAAATATAAGAAAATTTAAATCTCTAAGTAAATTGTTATCTTTTATGAAATGAATTATTTAAAATATTGTTATCACTTATAAAAAGGAGGTATTTTTTGAACTTACATAAATTAATTGCTCATGTTCAGCGTAGTAAAAATTTACAAGCGAGTGATATTTACCAAGGTGCCAGTAGTAAACAAATGTATCAAAAATTTATTCATGGCCTAAAGCATGTACCGGAACAAGTTTTTCTGAAATATTTAGAGCATCTACATTTGACGACAGAAGAATTATTGCAAATGGCAGAAGGCTATGATAGTCACAACTTGTATTATGAGCTTGTTGAAGCAAAGTTAGAACATAATAACATGAAAATTATGAAATTAAAAGAAGTATGTCAGTCCTTAAAAAAAACGCAAAACAATGACGTTTTTCAACATTTAGAAGATATGATTGATATTTGGCAAGAAAATTTTCAGGCAGAAATGTCATTAATTAAATATTTAAGTAATGTCAGACAGTGGTCAAGTTATGAAATACGTTTATTAAGTGCGATTATTTTATTTTTGCCGTTTGATCTAGCTAAAGAATTATATCATCGTGCAAAAGCGCAAATTTATGGTTATGGTAAACGTCACCAACAAAAGAAAGAATTAATATGGCTTGATTTGTATTATTTAATTACTTGCTTAAAAAATAAGGAACTAGAACAGTTTGAAAAATATCTAAGAGAAGTTAAACGAAAGTCTTTTTCAGAATATTTATTATCTGAGCGGATCATGTATTTGTTGATTGAAGATATTTATTTAATTATGAAAAATCCTGATAGTATTGAAGGCCATGAATTATTAAAACAAGATTTCACTTTATTAAAAAGATTGGATTGTAATCGTTTAACAAGTGGTACACTAAAATTACTAGTGAATTTAATTAGTCCGCAATCGGCTGAAGCTAAAAAACAAATTAATGAATTATTTCCATTTTAAAAGAGGTCCCTGCAAGAGACCTCTTCTTTATTGTCATTTTATTGATGATGTAATTTGTAGATTTGATCGGTTCGTTGCATTGTCGTTTGCCGATGCGATGCAATAATCATTGTTTTATGTTTCTTTTTAGCAGTTAATGTTTGTAAAATGCTTAATTCATTTAAGTAATCAAGATGACTTGTTGGTTCATCGAGTAAAAATAATGGTGCATCATATAAAAACATCCGAGCTAAGCCTAGACGTTGTGTTTCCCCTGCTGATAGCTGACTTATTTTTGTTTGATATTTATCATCTAAGCTGCAAATAAAGTCATGTAAATTCGCTTCTTTAGCAGCTTTAATGACGTCTTTTTCACTAAATTTGGGATTATGGAGTGTTAAATTATTCCAAATAGTATCATGGAAAATAAATGTTTGTTGTTCCATTAAACTTTCCATAGCGGCTAGTTGCTCTTTAGTAAAATCTTTGAGCTGATTACTATTGATTGTGATTTGACCTGTTTGAAGATCAAAGTAACGCAATAATAAATGGAGTAATGTACTTTTGCCACTACCACTTGGACCTTGAATGCCAATGATTTGGCCTAACTCAGCAGTTAAATTGATATCCCGTAGCACTTGCGTATCGTCGCTATATCCGAAACTGATATTTGATAAATGAACATTAGCATAGTCGTGATGATTAGTCGTGCTAGGAGTTACTGGGAATTCAACTGCCGGTTTTATATGCATTAAATTATAAAGCCGCCGACCACTTGATAAAGTTGTTAGTAAAGCATTACCAAGCTGATTTAACGCAAAAATAGGACCGAAACTACTCAAACTTAAAATACTAAAGAAAATAATCGACATAGGGTTAAGATGTAAAGTGATACCTACTACAATCATTAATAAACAAGTTGAGATAATGATTAATTCATTAATACTTTGCAAAGCAGCTTGATTTTTAATTTTTAAACGATTATAAAAATTCAAGTTTAAGTTTGCTGTTTTGAGTTTTTGCTGGCGGTCATGTAGTAAGTTATATTCTTTGATAGTAGATAAACTATGCATATCTTCCATAATAATTTGGCTTACTTCAACAAATGTTTGTTTGTAGTCATCACCAATTTTTTTATGATGCTTATAGCTAAAGTAAGGTACGATAAAGCCGGCGATAAGGTGCATAGTTAATAATAATATTGCTAAAGTAAGATTAATATGACTAGCTACAGCAAAGACTAGCAAAATAAAAATTAAAGCAATAAAAAATGGTGAAATAGTATGGGCGAAAAAGACTTCTAATGCTTCGACATCTGTTGAAATCATCGTCATTAAGTCGCCACTTTGATGCTTTGTAAATAAACTAGGTCCAATTTTACGAATAGTTTGAAAAATTTGGTCACGCACATGAGCTAATAAATGAAAGGCAATATTGTGATTGCAATATTGTTCGATATAGCGAGCAATGCCCCGTAGTACGCCAAGACTAATTAAAATCGTTAAAATCAGCGATAAATTAATTTTAACAAACCCCAGCAGTTGTAGCGCTATTACAATGCCAAACATCGGAATTAAGAGGACAACTAAATTACTTAAAACACCAAAGCTAATAGCAATAAGCATTAACCAAATAAATGGTCGAACAAAATGTAAAAGCCATTTTAATAATTTCCAATCATTCATAACTAGTACCTTCCAATAATTGATTTTCTATAGCTAAATATTGTTTAAATAATGGTGATACTTCTGCTAAAGAAGTGAATGAACCATAATCAGTAATTTTGCCATTTTGCATTAAATAAATATGATCGACGTCTTTTAACTGATAGAGACGATGTGAAATTAATAAAACAATTTTGTTTTGCGCTAAATGTTTGATTGTTTGATGAATAATTTCAGCACTTTTTTTATCAACGCCTGAGGTAATTTCATCAAAAACATAAAAATCGGCGTCTTTTAAAATTGATCGGGCTAAAATCAAACGTTGTCTTTGACCGCCTGATAAGTTACGACCATTTTCTTCTAAGATAGTATCTAAACCAGCTGGTAAGTGACGTATAAAATCAGCTATATCAACTTGCTCTAATACTTGCCAAATATATTCAGAATTAATAGGTTGCGTGAAGACTAAATTATATAAAATTGATTCAGGATAAATATATTCTTGGCCGCTAACATAAGTTGTGATATTAGTCGTTTGAAACTGATTAGCTATCATTCGGTTATAGAAAACTTGCCCATTATTTGGTAAAGCTTGGGTTAATAATTTACCAAGGGTACTTTTACCGGCACCTGAATTACCAGCGAGAGCAGAAAGTTGGCCGCGTTTTAAAGAGAGCTTAACATTTTGTAAAATGATTTTCTCTCCATCGATATACTTCAAGTTATCGGTCGCTACAGTTGTTAAATGTTCAGGGAAAGACTTTAAATTACCGGTTGATATAGGTTGTTCATCTAAATAATCAAAAATTAATTTACATGAGCTAATGCCGTTCATGGCGACATGAAAAAGTGATCCTAATGCCCGCATTGGTAAGAAAAATTCGGCACTTAATAAAATAAACATGATTAAACCTGGAAATGTTAATTCATTATGATGAAATTGGATTAAAGCAAGACCAATACCTAATCCAGCCCCAGCATAAGAAATAATATCCATAATCCCAATTGAGTTTAGTTGCATTGATAATAAACTCATTGTTGCTTTCCGAAATTTTTCAGCTGCTTGATTCATTAAAGAGGCGTAGCGACCATCTTGACCATATGCAGCTAATGTCGTAAAACCGTGTAAATTTTCCGTAAATGTTTCCCCTAAATCAGTATAATCTTGCCAATATTTTCCTAAAATACGTTTGGCAATTTTCATGACACTCATAATAATGATTGGAATTAAGGGAACACAAATTAACATAACAAGAGCAGGTTTAATAGCAAAATAACTTAAAGCAATAAAAATAATGATTGAACCGAAACAACAATAAAATAACTGGGGTAAAAAATTAGCATAATAAATTTCTAATTGTTCAATACCATCAGAAGCAAGTTGAGTTAATTTACTAGCTTTCATTTGTTTAGAACTTGTATTTAATTCGACCGCATGAGCTAAAACCTTTTCGCGTAATTGATGGCGTAAAGCGCTTGATGCATCATCAGTGAAGCGAGCGCTATAGTTGATGAGTAATATTTTGCTGACAGTCAATAAAGCAATCACAATTAAGTAACGCCATGTAAATTGGAGTACTAATAATTGCTGTAATAATAAAGCTAAGCAAAACCAAATACTAATAGAACATAATAAAATCGCAATTTTTAAAATAACTTGGATTATTAGTATTTTTTTATCGGCGATTTGAAAAAGCCGTTTATCAATCATTAATAATGTCTTCCTTTCTTAAAACATGCTTAATTTTATCAAAATTGAAATATAGACTAAGACCTAGCACATGAGCTAAAAAAAGTCCCATAAAAAGCCACCACCACATGGCAGTATTTAATAAAAGAGCGGGAATCAGAAAAATAACAAACATTGATACATATAATTTAATTTGTCCAGCTATTGTAATTTGGCGTTTGATTAATTTCTTTTCAATATTTTCTTGATATAAAGTGGATGAGACAAATTTTTGATGTAATGTTTCTGAACTATGTAGCCATAAATAAGCTGTTAAAATATAAAAACCTGTTGTCGGTAAACCTGGTAAAAATAAACCTACAGTACCGCAAGCAAAGGTGATACTTCCTAAAACGATAAAAATAATTTTTTTCATTGTTTAGCTCCTTCTCTTTGTTGAAATGCAAAACTATTATACTGTAATTGATAATCATTATCAATTACGTAAATGAATAAAATAGTGTCAATACTGTAAAAAGAAGTGTAAATGATTATTAATTGATAATAAAATCGTTTTATTATCTTTACTGAATAATAAGTGCTATAGTGATTGTGAAAGGAGTGGCAAATAATGACACAATTACTCGCAATCGATGTAGGCGGAACAACAATTAAATATGCATATTGGGATGGCACAAAGTTATCAGATTTTGGTTATAAGCCAACACCACATAGTCTAGTAGATTTTTATGCAACATTAGAACAAATAAAAGATCAATTTGCAACGCAAAAAATTGAAGGTGTTGCGATGAGTATTCCAGGAGCTGTTAATAAAGCAACAGGGATGATTGAAGGAACGAGTGCCCTGCCTTATATTCATAATTTTCATATCGAACAAGAATTAACCGCACGTTTAGGCGTTCCAGTTAGTCTTGAAAATGATGCTAACTGTGCTGCTTTGGCAGAATTAGAAGCTGGTATTGCAAAAGGCAAAAGTAGTGTGGCGTTATTTGTAATTGGTACGGGAATAGGCGGTTCGCTTATTTTAGACGGTAAAGTTTGGCACGGAGCACATTTACATGGTGGCGAATTTGGCTTTATGTTAACGAAATATGATGATACTTTAAGTCATATGGCTTCACCAGTCAATATGGCACGTCGCTATAATCAGCGAACTGGCAAACAATGCACAGGTAAAGAAGTTTTTGAACTAGCTAAACAAGGTGATAGCATAGCTGTAGCGGAACGCGATATACTTATCGAAACGTTAACTACGGCGATTTACAATATTCAGCATAGCTTTGATCCAGAAATGATTTTAATTGGTGGAGGTATTTCAGCTAATGAAGAATTAATCCCAATGCTGTATCAACAATGGGAAAAAATTAAAATGCAAGTGGGAATGCCAATTATTAAACCAGAAATTAAAGCATGTACGTTAAAAAATCATGCTAACTTGCGTGGAGCAGTTGTAGATTTTGAGCAAAATTGTATCTAGAAAAGCGTTAAAACCTAGACTTGTTGAAGTCTAGTTTTTTTTTAATGGGTAAAAACAGTCAAATTTGAAAAAATATGATATTAAAGGTTTATAGCATATTTCTGAAAACAGGATGTGAAAATCATGACAAAATTAACAAATGATGTTCAAGTATATTGGCAAGAACGAGCCAAATCATATGGAAAACAGCATCAAAATGAATTAATCGAAGCAGAAGTTAGTCAATGGCAAAGTTTTATTAAAAAAAGATTGCAAGAAGCAAGAAGACCAATCAAAAAAATTTTAGATATTGGAACAGGTCCAGGCTTTTTAGCAATTATTATCGCTAAAATGGGGTATGATGTGACGGCTATTGATTTAACTGATGAAATGCTTACGGAAGCAAAAGCAAATGCTATTAGGCATCAAGTTAATATTAATTTCAGGAAAATGAATGCTCTTGATTTACAATTTGCGCCCAATGAATTTGATGCTATAGTTACACGTAATTTGACATGGAACTTAGATCATCCTGAACAGGCATATGCCCATTGGTTGCAATATTTGCAACCAAATGGAGTTTTACTTAATTTTGACGCTAATTGGTATACGTATTTGTATGATCAAAAACAAGCTGATGATTACCAAGCAAGTCGAAAAAAGGTTCACGATTTAGCAATTGCTGATTATTATGCATATCAGAAAAGCGATCTTATGGAGGAGTTAGCTAAACAAATGCCTCTTAGTCAGCATCAGCGTCCAGCTTGGGATATACAAATGCTCCAACAATTAGCGCCGACTAAAATTAATATTTATTTTAATTTAAATGATGAACTTTTAACAGTTGATCAACAAATTAATTTTGCGAGTACGCCACTATTTTGTGTTTGTACTCATAAATAATTAGGGGAGGAAATTTTGTGAAGAAAGGTTGGAAAAAAGGATTATTAGTATTTTTATTATGTACTATTGCTTTAATTGGATATGGTTGTACGAAAAAAGATAAGGCAGCTGATGACAACGTTTTAAATTACGGTAGTACTAAAGATATTCGTGATTTAAATCCACATTTATACGGTGGGGAAATGGCTGCTCAAAATATTATTTTTGAAGGTTTGACGAAAAATGAAAATGGTAAAGTCAAACCATGTTTAGCTACAAGTTGGGATATTAGCGAAGACGGTAAAAAATATACTTTCCATTTACGAAAAGGCGTTAAGTTTACGGATGGTGAAAAATTTAATGCTCAAGCAGTAAAAGCTAATTTTGATGCTATTTTAGCTAATCGAGAACGTCATGCTTGGTTAGAACTTGTGAAAGAAATTGAGGATACAAAAGTTATTGATGATTATACATTTGAGATGACGTTAAAAAATGCCTACTATCCAACATTAGTTGAATTAGGTTTACCACGACCATTTGCGTTTATTTCACCAAAAAGCTTTAAAAACGGTAATACAAAAGATGGTGTGAAAAGCTTAGTAGGAACAGGTCCTTATATTTTGAAAAAACATACGAAAAATAAAGAAGCAGTATTTGAAGCTAATGATGATTATTGGGGTACAAAACCAAAAATTCAAACAATTAATTGGAAGGTCATTCCTAATATTCAAACATTATTTTTATCATTGAAAAAAGGTGATATTGATTTGATTTACGGAGCTGATGGCGATCAAATTAATATGGATACTTTAAAAGACCTTAAAGATGATAAATCTTTAAAAGTTTATATGAGTAAACCAAATGCTTCGCGTTCAGTATTATTAAATACAACAAAAGATGCATTAAAAAATGTGGAAGTGCGTAAAGCTATTACAATGGGAATTAATAAAGATCAAATTGTGAAGCAAGTTTTGAATAATATGGAAACTGTAGCGACAAATTTATTACCGAAAACAACACCATACTGTGATATTGATTTGCCGGTATTAAATTATAATCCAGACGAAGCTAATCAAATTTTAGATAAGGCAGGCTATATAAAAAATGCCGATGGTATTCGTGAAAAAGACGGGCAACCATTGAAATTAACATTTGCTTATAATTCACAAAACGCTCAAGAAGGAACTATTGCACAAGTTATTCAAAGTGATTTGAAAAAAATTGGTATTCAAGTTGATATTTTATCTGAAGAAAAACAAGCCTATCTAAATCGTCAACAACGTGGCGACTTCGATATGATGTATTCATTATCATGGGGTGCTCCATATGATCCACAATCATATTTATCATCATGGCGGGCAAAAAGTAGTGGCCATGGCGATTATCAAGCACAGTTAGGTTTAGCGAAAAAACAATGGTTAGATGATGAAATTAGTAAAGTATTAGTATCAACCAATGAAGCAGAACGTGCAGCAGAATATAAAGAAATTTTGACATATATCAATGAAGAACATGTGTATGTACCATTATCATATTCAAAAACAAAAGCTGTAGCGAATAAAAAATTGAAAGGCGTTACTTTTGAAGAATCACAATATGAAATTCCATTTGCTTCAATGAGTTGGAAATAAGGTTGATTAATATGCGAAGTTTGGCGAAGAAAAGTATTAAAGTGGTTAGTTTATGGTTTGTAATTATTACAGTTATTTATTTTTTATTTAATTTAACGAATAAAGACGCCGCTACTGTCGCGCTACGAGTAAATAATATTACAGTGACAAGTGAAGCTGTCAAATTAGAAACGGCACGACTTGGTCTAGATCAACCACTGGGAGAACGGTATTTTAATTGGCTTAATCAATTGTTTCATGGTAATTTTGGTCAAAGTTTTATTTCAGGCGAAAGTGTACGGACGCTCATATTAAGAGCGTTACCGTATACTTTTGTTTTAGCTTGTGGAGCGTTGTTATTGATTATTGGTGTTATTTATTTATATGGTTATTTAACAATTAAATTTAATAACCATCCACTTGATAAAAGTGCACGTGTTATTTTATTTATTATTAATGCTATTCCAGCTTTTTGGCTAGGTTTAATTTTGATTGAATTATTTGCTGTCAAAATGAATTTATTTCCCGTCAATGGTACTGATAATTGGGCGTCGATTGTACTACCCATCATTACTTTAGCTGCGATATATGTCGGGACATATGCGCGTTTAATTCGCTCAGAAATATTGAAAAATCGTGATGATTTATATTTACAATATTATTATTTACGCGGCTTTTCGATGCAATATTGTCAAAAACGATTATTTCATAATTCATTACGTAGTGTTTTTAAATCTTTAAGTATTAGTATTCCTAAAATTATTGCAGGTAGTGCCGTTGTCGAATTATTGTTTGGTTGGCCAGGGCTTGGTCAGTTGTGTGTGACGGCTATTCAAAATCGTGATTTGCCTGTTCTTGAAGGGTATGTTGCTATTTTAGCATTAATTTTCTTAATTTTTGGCGAAATATTCGATAGTTTAAGTCGTTATTTCGTACCAGAAAAGAGGTCATAAGATGAAAACAATAACGAATGATAAAATAGCTAAAATTTGTATGTGGTTGTTACTAGTAATGATTATTTGTGCTTTATTAGCACCATGGCTTGCTCCGTATCAGCCCAATGAAACTAATATGAATCATCGATTAGAAAGTATTTCAGCCCAACATATACTGGGAACTGATGAGCTAGGACGCGATTTATTAAGTCGGATTTTGTATGGCGGTCGTGTTACGTTACTTTTAGGTGTAACTTTAACGCTATTAATTGCACTTGTTGGCGTGATTTTAGGTGTGTTAGCCAATATTGCGGGCAAACAAGTTAAATATATCATTGATTTGTTATGTGGTATGTTTTTGGCGTTACCAAGTGAAATGTTGTCATTGATGATTATTGCAATTGTTGGACCAAGTTTGTTGGGATTAGTTTTAGCGATTGTATTAACGCGGTGGCCGTGGTATGTCAAAATGATTGAAGATGAAATTCAAGTTGTATTACACAAAAATTATGTGACTTTTGCTAAAATTTCACAAAAATCAATTTGGTGGATTTTACGATACCATGTTTGGCCAAATGTGAAAGCTTCAATCATTGTTTATACCACACTTGATATGGGAGCATTAATTATGAGTATGGCGGCATTATCATTTTTAGGGATTGGTATTCAACCACCAACTGCTGAATGGGGTCGGATGTTAAATGATGCCCGGGAAGTTGCTGTCGTTTATCCATGGCAGATGATTCCAGCTGGCGTTATGATTTTTGTTGTGACAGCTTTGTTAAATTATTTAGGCGACTACTTTAGTGAAACAACTATTAAAGGACAAGAAGGGATTTAATTTTGCAACTTAAAGCACAAAATTTAACTATTTTTGATTGTAAAACAAATCGATTTATTTTAAATAATGTAACATTTGAACAAGAATTTCAAAGTTGTGGTTTTTTTGGTACGAGTGGTAGTGGTAAATCGACTTTAATGAAAATTTTATGTGGCTTACCATTACATAATTTAGAAGTGACAGGAGATTTTTATTTAGAGCATAATGGTCGTCCGTTTAAATTCGAATTTGGTCGAAATGTGGCGTGTATTTTGCAAAATGCCCAAAATTGTTTCGATCCTAATTTGACGATGGAGAAACAATTTATGCGTACTTTTCAAAATCTTGGCTGGACGAAAAGTGAAAGCTACGATAAAACACAACAAATTTTAGATAAATGTCAACTTGATGCTAGAGTATTAAGTCTTTATCCTGATGAATTGTCAGGTGGGATGCTACAGCGCTGTGCATTAGGCATTGCTATTATGTTACAGCCACTTGTATTAATTGCAGATGAACCGACTAGTTCATTAGATCAAAAAAATCAAAAAATGATTATCGATATGATGCAAGAATTACAAGAAAACGGAACAACATTACTTTTGACGAGTCATAAATTACAAGAAATTGAGCAACTATGTGATAGTATTTTAATTTTACATAAAGGGCAATTAACAAATATAACTGTTAAAGAGATGAATCAACATACGTATGTGCGGCAAATTAAAATAGCGAAAAAAATATTAAAACACGACAAGATGATAACAGCTCAAGAAAAATCACCGCTTATTGAAGTCCAGCATTTAAATCAAAGTTATCAAAAGGGCTGGTTTAACAAACCGGTTGCTATTTTGCAAGATTTAAATTTTACAATTCAGCAAGGTGAAAATATCGCTATTATGGGTCCTAGTGGTGTTGGCAAGACGACATTATTAAGGTTATTAACGAAACAGTTGCGACCAACGACGGGGAAAGTTAAATATTTAACCGAACACTTAAAAATGAGTATAGTCTTTCAAAATGCTTTCACTTCACTTGATCCAACCTATAGCGTAGCGCAGATTTTCCGAGAAGTAATGGATGAATATGATGAATTAAAAGTTGCTCATATTTGTCATGAAGTAGGGCTGTCTGCACAAGTTTTAAAGCAATCATTTAGACATTTAAGTGGTGGAGAATTACAACGTTTATGTTTAGCTCGAGCGATAGCTTATCAACCTAATATTTTAATTTTAGATGAAGCCTTTAGTGGTTTAGATTTGCAAACAACAGTCGATATTTTACAAGTTTTGACACAATTACAGCAAAAATATCATTTAACATACATTGTCGTAACTCATAACTTTGATTTAGCAAAATACTTATGTCCACGCCTGATTTATTTAGAAAACAAAAAAGTTAGTTATGACGGTCTTACAAAAAGTTTTATAGCTAAAACCGAAAATTAAAACATTTTAAATTCAATAAAAATGTAAAAACATCTAATCAAAGCTTAAATTATGCTAAACTATTTTATGTAGTTAGCTATTTAAGCTAGGAGGTTGAACATTATGGAATTAACATTATTAGCAACAAGCGATACGCATGGCTATATTATGCCGACTAACTTTAGCTCAGCAACATATGATAAAACATTTGGTCTTGCAAAAGCTGCAACTGCTTTAAAAGCATTAGAAACACAAGAAACAACACTTAAATTTGAATTAGGTGATTTTATTCAAGGATCACCACTGAGTTATTATGTTGCTAAAAATAAAGAGCATTATGTTGGCGAATTAGTTGAATTAGCCAATTTAATTAAATATGATACCGGGTTACTTGGTAATCATGAGTTTAACTATGGTTTTTCATATTTAAAAGAGGCAATTGCAGCAACTAATTATCCGATTTTAGCGGCTAATATTTTAGACAAATTAACTGGCGAACCAGCTTTTGGGAAACCATATCATATATTTACGAAAGCTGGTTTGAAAATTGCAGTTCTTGGTGTAACAACACAATACATTCCTAATTGGGAGCAACCTAAAAATATTGAAGGTCTAGAATTTGCTAGTGTTGTAGAAATTGCGAAGCGCTATGTACCACAGTTACGTGAAATGGCAGACGTTGTGATTGTAGCGTATCACGGTGGTTTTGAGCGTGATTTAGTAACGGGTGAACCGACAGAAGACTTAACAGGTGAAAATGAAGGTTATCAATTATTACAAGAAGTTTCAGGTATTGATGCACTATTAACAGGTCACCAACATCGAATTATCGCGACGCATATTAATGGTGTTCCAGTTATTCAACCTGGCTATCGTGGACAGTATATTGGAAAAATTACTTTAACAATTGAAGATAAACAAATTGTAAAAAGTACAGCTGATGTTATTGATGTTACAGATTATGCACCTGATCCACAAATAAGTGAGGCTTGTGCGAAATTATCAGCTGAGGTGGAGCAGTGGCTTGATCAACCTATTGGACATGTTATTGAAGGGGATATGACGATTAGTAATCCGCATCAAGCACGTATTATTGAACATCCTTATATCGAATTAATTCAAAAAGTTCAAATGGAAGCAACGCATACTGATATTTCTGGAACGGCGCTATTTAACAACGAAGGAAAAGGTTTCAACCAAACTATATCGATGCGCGATATAGTTACTAATTATATATATCCTAATACATTAGCTGTTTTAAAATTAACAGGTCAAGATTTGAAAGATGCTTTAGAACAAAGTGCTGCATTTTTTGTGTTAGAAGACGGTAAAATTAAAGTTAATCCAAAATTTATCGAACCTAAACCACAATATTATAATTATGACATGTATGAAGGAGTTAATTATGTAATTGACTTAACTAAGAATGTCGGAGAGCGCATTGTACAGCTTCAATATCACGGACATGATTTAGCTCCCAATGAAGAAATTGAAGTCGTTACAAATCAGTATCGCGCAGTCGGTGGTGGTAATTATCATATGTTTGGGGCGAATAAAATTATTCGTGAAGTTCAGATTGATATGACCGAATTAATTGCCGATTATTTAGCTAAACATCCTGAAATTAAAGCTAGTGTTAACCATAATTTTACAATTAAATATTAAAAAAGCAGTATCATTAAAATGAACCTAAAAAGATTTAACTTTTTAGGTTCATTTCATATTGATGCTGCTTTTATAGTGTTTGTGGACCAATAAATGATCTTTTAACGACATCCCAAAAATCTTCTTGGGGTCGATAATGTGCGAATTTAATACAATGTTTTGATAAACTAAATTGTAGATGACCAATTGGTTGTTCGATCGCTAATTGGTCGACAGTTAGATAAGTATTTTTACACTCTTTTAGTTCAATATTAATTTTTTTAGTAGCTGGAAGCACGATAGGAGCACTTAATGTTCGGTATGCAATATTGTTTAGTGAAGCAATTTCAGTCATTTGAAAAGCATTAATCCCAGGTTCAATAATAGCTCCATGAATACTTTTATTATAGGCAGTCGAGCCAGTTGGAGTCGAGAAGCAGAGACCGTCGCCACGGAATTTTTCAAAAAATTTATCGTTAATAAAAACATCAGCTTCTTCAGTACTACCATTATTTTTACGAATAGTTGCCTCGTTTAAAGCTAGCAAATGTGCACAATCATTGTTTTTGTATTGAATTTGTACATCAAGAAGCGGACAATCTACAACATCTGGCTTTTTATAAATTAATGAATAAACAAGTGTATCTAATTCATCAACTTTCCAATCTGTATAAAATCCTAAATGCCCTGTATGAATGCCGATGAACCATACTTGATCGACCAGGTCTTGGTAAGCATGAAAAGCACCAAGTAAAGTCCCATCTCCACCAATAGAAATAACTAAATCAGGATTTTTTTGATCAATTTCAATTTTAGTCGGTTTTAATAAATCGAGTAACTTTTTTTTGACGTTGAGCGTCTTTTGTTCTTGGTTATTATAAATAGCAACTTTCATGATGCTATCCTACCTCCTTAATGATAAAAATCAAATTTACCACAAGCAAGTAACTCTTGAAGACCACCAGTTTCGTATAAAGATAAATCATCAATCATTTTTTTTGTGACAGAAGCTAAATAACCATGTAGTTTCATCCCTAATGGAGTACCAAAAGCATTACAATTTCCAAGTGAAGCAACTGTTCCTAAATTACGATATTGGAATGTTTCAGTTGGTTTCCCTTCGATTTGACGTAAAATATTTTCCGCGCTTACATGACCCATTTGCAAAGCAATTTGTGCTGTAGTTGGATATGGACGTTTAGCTCCATCTGGGAAGACAGCTGCAACGTCACCTGTGAAATACAAATCTGGATATTCACCAAATGTTAAGTCGGGATTATTCCGTACACGATTGCGATGCTCTTCAAAACCAGATTCTTGAATGACAGGACTACCACTAACACCAGTCGTCCATAAAATATTATTTCCCGCTACAGTTTGAATGTTACCATCAGCATCTTTATATTCGACTAAGTTTTCTTTAATACCAGAAACATGGCCAATTAAAAAATTCACACCACGTTTTTTTAGTGTATCGATACCGTAATCAGCTAATTTTTTAGGAAACATTGGTAAATAATCATCAGAACCATTAATACAAATAATATTAAATTGATCTGCAGTAATGCCAAATTGTTTAGTATAAACATTATCACGTTGGTCAAGTAAATCACCTAATAATTCGACACCCGTAAAGCCAGCACCACAGACAATAATGTTTAAATGATTTTGATTATGATCATTTTGATAAGCGGCAAATTCACTGAGCAAATGAGTGTGAATTTTTTCGGCTTCTTCGATGTTTGTCATATGTAAAGCATATTCTTTAGCTCCAGGAATCCCAAAAGTTTCTGAAACAAAACCTAGGGCGACAATAGCGTAATCATATTCTAGTTTTTGACCTGTATCGAGTAAAATAACTTTATGTTTAGGATCAATTTTTTGGACTTTTGCTTGAATAAATGTTGTAACTTTGGGATTAATAATATCTTGTAAGTTGTAACAAATATCATCTCGCGTCAAGCTTCCTGCAGCTACTTCAGCTAAGCTGATTTTTTCGCAGTGAAAGTCATTTTGATCGACTAGTGTAATATGCAATTCTTTATGTGCATGTTGTAATTTATGTAATGCTTTTAAACCGGCATAACCGGCACCTAAAATAACAACCTCTTTCATGCTAATCACTCCATTTCTTTATGAAGAATTTTGCAAAAAATTAAACTTAAAGTCAAGAATATAGGTTTAAATACAATTTTATACAGTGTAATCATTTTATTTGCAAAAAGAAAATAGAAAAATCATAATGTGTTATACACTTAAACTAAATGGAGGGGTTTTGTTATGAATAGTTTAAAAGATAAAGTTGCAATTGTTACTGCATCAAGTCGAGGAATTGGTTTTGGTATTACTAAAGCATTTGTGGCCGCTGGTGCGAAAGTGTATATGGCTGTTCGAGAAAGTGAAAAGAATATTGATTTAGTAACAAAATTACATAAAGAAAACCCATTATATAATCATGTTATTTATAATGCGATTGATTTTGATAGTTATCGTCCAATGATTCAAGAAGTGATTCAAAAAGAAGGTCGTTTAGATATTTTAGTAAACAATTTTGGTATTACTAATGTGAAAGAAGATTTAACTTTAGTCGATGGTAATCCAGAAGCATATTTTAAAATTTTAAAAGCGAATATTGGTAGCGTATATTATGCTAGTAAATACGCTGTAGAAGAAATGATGAAACAAGAATCAGGTGGTAATATTGTTAATATTTCTTCTGTAGCGGGAATGACACCTGATGTATCACGTTTAGCTTATACGACTTCTAAAGCAGCAATTAACTCATTAACAAGAAATATAGCTGTTCAATATGCTCGTAGCAATATTCGTTGTAACGCTATCATGCCAGGATTAGTCGATACAGATGGAGCATTAGATAATTTATCAAAAGAATTTTTAAAAACTTTTTTACAAAATGTACCATTAAATCGTATCGCTACACCACAAGATATTGCGGATGTGGCAGTCTTTTTAGCTAGTGATGATTCAAGCTTCATTACAGGTGAATTATTACCAGTTACAGGTGGTTTTGGTTTACCAACACCTATCTATAGCGCAGTAGTTAGTGGTAAAAGTACAAAATCATAAGATTAAAAAAGTTAAAGCCTAAAGTGTTGTAACACTTTAGGCTTTTTTTATTAATTTTTGACAATTTTTCACAAGTAATTGTTGCCAATTATTATTTGGTAATAATGCACATAAATCTAAGAGTTCTTGTCCTAGTTGGTGAATATAATTTTTAGTTCTTTCAATTCCACCTAATTGTTTTACTTTTTCGATGACAATTAATAAGTTTGCATGATTCATATTTGAAGATAAGTAATTAGCAAAAAATTCTTTATCTTGATGCCAAACGCATAATAGGGGGTAAGTGTAAATCCCATTTTGAAAATCAGTTTGCACACTTTTACCACTTTGTTCGACAGTACTCGTTAAGTCTAATAAATCATCTAAAAGTTGAAAAATAGTTCCAATTTTTAGGCCAATTTCAGCACAAATATGAGCTTGTTTTTCAGTAGCTCCAGCAAGTGTAGCGCCCTCAAAAGCAGCTAAGGCAAATAAAGCAGCTGTTTTTGTTTGAATAATTTGTAATTCTGTTTCTAGGCTATGCTGAAGGTTAAAGCGACTTTCTTTTTGCCGTAATTCGCCTTCTAAAATTTTACTCATGACATCAATATTAGCTTGAATAAGTGTTGAATTATGAGCTAATAGCTTTTGGATTAAAGCAAAATATTTAGTAAAAATATAATCACCGGCATAAACGGCAACATCTGCTCCAAAAGCTGATTGAACACTTGGTTGGTTGCGACGAATCGGTGAACAATCGATAATATCATCATGGATTAAAGTAGCTAGATGAATAAGTTCGATTGAAGCAGCTACTTGAATTTGATCATCGTTTAAATTTTCTTGAAAAAGGTGAGCAAAAATTAAACAAAATTGTGCTCGTAACATTTTACCTTGTGATGATTGTAAATTAAGAAACAAGTTTTCTAAATCTGGATGTGGTGATTGTAAAGTTTGCTCTAAATAGGCTTTAATAGTTTGTAATTCAGAATGTAGCCTCGATGTTTGCAGCATATTAAACTCCCTCTAATTGTACAAGATATATAGGCTATTCTACCGAAATTATTATGAAAAGCAAAATAAGGGGCATTATTTAAGACAATTGTGCAAGAAAATGCTATCATACATCGTGATTAAAAAAATATTAAGATAAAGGTAAAGTTTCATGAAAAAGTTTTTAGAGTTAGTCAATATTGGGATGGTTACAGCAAGTATTTTCCCGTTTATTATCGGATTATTGTTTAGTGCTTATTATTATGACCACATTAATTGGTGGTTGATGCTAATTTTTGCTATTTGTATGTTTAGTTTGAATTTTATTGTGAATATTTTGGATAATTGTGAAGATTATTTGGAATATCAAAAACTTGATGATGAGCAAGGTTTAGCAATGAATGTTTTAAATAAATATCATATGTCGATTAAAGCAGCTCACCGTGTGATTCGTTATTTATTGTTAATTGTAGCTATTACGGGTTTATTACTTGTCTATTTAACAGGTTGGCCAATTTTAGTGATGGGATTAATTTCCGTCTTTATTGGTATTTGCTATTCACAAGGATCACATCCGTTATCAAGATATCCAGTTGGTGAAGCGGCATCAGGTTTAATTATGGGATTTGTCATTATTTTGGCTATTGTTTATTTAAATACATATCAAACTATCTTTAATTGGACAGTTGTTTGGCAGACATTTATTGTTGCTTTGCCAAGTAATATGTGGATTTCAAATGTTTTATTAGCAAATAATATATGTGATGATCAAGCGGATAAACAAATGGGCCGTCGTACGCTAGTTTATTTTTTAGGTGTAAAAAAAGCACTTCATTCATTTACTGGTAGTAATATCATTGCTTTTACTGCTATTATCGTAGCTATTTGTTTACATTTAATACCAAATTGGACATTATTAACGCTATTATTAATACCTTTTGTCCATAAACAAACAAAAGTGCTTTATTCAAAACAAGATAAGGCAACGACTTTTCCTATCTCTGTTAATATAATGATAGTCTGTTCGGTTGTTTTAATTATTAGTTTTGGTTTAGGGTTGATTTTTTAATGAAAATGAAGAGGTGATTAGATGAATGTTCTTGACTTATCAAGATTTCAATTTGGAATGACAACAATTTTCCACTTCTTTTTTGTTCCATTTTCTATCGGGACAGCGCTAGTTGTTGCCATTATGGAAACACTATATTTTATAAAGAAAGATGAAAAATATAAAAAAATGGCCCGCTTTTGGGGTAATATTTTTCTTTTAAGTTTTGCTGTTGGTATTGTAACTGGTATTATTCAAGAGTTTCAATTTGGAATGAACTGGTCTGAATATTCACGTTTTGTCGGTGATACATTTGGTGTACCATTAGCAATTGAAGCTTTATTAGCCTTCTTTTTAGAATCAACTTTCTTGGGCCTATGGATTTTTACATGGGGTAAAGTACGAGAAGGTTTACATTTGACATTTATTTGGCTTGTAGCGATTGGTTCAATCTTGTCAGCATTTTGGATTTTATCTGCCAATGCGTTCATGCAACATCCGGTTGGCTACAAAATTGTCGATGGTCATGCGCAAATGATTAGTTTTAAGGCTTTAGTAACGAACCCACAAGTTTGGTATGAATTTTTACACGTTATTGCAGGAGCCTTTTTAACAGGTGGTATGATTATTGCAGGTTTGTCAGCGTTCCAATTTTTACGTAAAAAAATTAAAGATAAAGAATTTTATCGAACATCAATGCGAATTGGTTTTTGGGTCGCTCTTTTTGGTTCATTAGGTACAATTGCAGTTGGTGATTTCCAAACTCGTTATTTAATTAAAGATCAACCAATGAAGTTTGCCGCAATGGAAGGTGTATATGAGACAACAAAAAGTCCAGCACCATGGGCTCTTGTTGGTTGGGCAAATGAAAAAGAGCATAAAGAAGATTTCACAGTAGAAATTCCTTATGTATTAAGTCTTTTATCATACCATAAATTGTCAGGATCAGTTGAAGGGATGAATGAAGTTAATAAACAATTGACAGAAAAATATGGTGATAAAAATAATTATTATGTACCGACTAATTTACTATTCTATAGTTTCCGTTTAATGACAGGAATAGCTGCATTAGTAATGCTGATTTGTATTTTAGGTTTATTTTTCATTCGCAAGAAGAAAGATACGTTGTTTAAACATAAATGGATGTGCTGGATTGTAGCGCTTTGTACTTTTGTACCGTTTATGGCTAATACAGCTGGATGGTTAATTACCGAAGAAGGACGTTATCCATGGACTGTTTATGGTTTATTTACAATTGCAGAAAGTGTATCGCCCACTTCAACAGTCGCTTCGCTATTAACATCAAACATTATTTATTTCATTGTTTTTAGTTGCCTAACAATCGTTATGATTTATTTAATTGTCAAAGAATTGAAAAAAGGACCGGAACAATTTGATAAGCATGATACTAATTACCACGATCCTTTTGATAAGGAGGTACTAAAATAATGAATACGACACAATTTGTATGGTTTTTACTAATCGGTGTTTTATTTGCAGGTTATTTTTTCCTTGATGGTTTTGATTTAGGTGTTGGTATGTGTATGCGAGGTTTTGCTCGTAATACAGAAGAACGCAATGTTTTAATTAGAAGTATTGGTCCGTTATGGGATGGGAATGAAGTGTGGCTTGTCACAGCTGGTGGAGCAATGTTTGCAGCTTTTCCATTTTGGTATGCAACGTTATTTAGTGGCTATTATTTAGTATTTTTATTTATTTTAGTCGCTTTAATTATGCGTGGTATATCGTTTGAATTTCGGGCTCGTGTCTCAGATAAATATAAATATTTATGGGATTATATGCTTGTAATTAGTAGCTTTTTTATTCCGTTTTTATTCGGGATGGTTTTTACAAGTATGATTCAAGGAATGCCGATTGATGCTGAGGGTAACATTGTCAATGCACATTTTACTGATTATTTTAATTGGTTATCAGTTGTCGGGGGAATTGCTTTAACTTTACTTTGTTACTTACATGGATTAAACTACATTTCATTAAAATCAGAAAAAGAAATTCGTTTACGTGCTAAACATTACGCCGAGTTCTTTTATTGGGTGTTATATGTAGGTTTAATTGTGTTTGTTATTTTATTGGCTATTTTTACTGATTTCTTTAAAGTTCATCCAATTGGTACAAGTGTAATGATTGGAATTATTGTCTTATTAACATTAATTGCTCAAATTAGTGTTTTTAAACGTAAAGAAATGATGGCTTTCATGGCTAGCGGTCTGACAAACGTTGCTTTAGTTACTTTGATTTTTGTTGGATTGTTCCCACGTGTTATGCCAAGTACATTGGGCCATGATTTAATGATTGCGCAAGCTTCATCAAATCCATATACATTACATGTAATGTTGATTGTAGCATGCTCAATTTTACCATTTGTTATTGCATATACAATTTGGACATATTATGTCTTTAGAAAACGAATTAGTACAAAAGAAGTCAAAAATGGAGGATACTAATGTTAGATAAAGAATTATTAGCATTACCTCGCATGAAAAAAATGCTAGCCATCTTAGTAGGGCTAGCATTTTTTCAAGCATTTTTAATTATTGGTCAAACTTATGGTTTAGCTGTTGCTATTGTAAACGTTTGGAAAGGATTTAAGTGGACCGCACAGCTAAAATATTTAAGCGTGTTTGTTATTTGCTTTTTACTTCGCCAATTATTAATTAATTTTCGGGCTAAGTTATTAGAAAATTATGCAGATGAACAGACAGAAAGGTTACGTAAGGAAGTTTTAGCGAAAATTTTTTCTGAAGGTTCAGCTTTAACGAGTAAACTTGGTAGCGGAAATGTTGTTACAAGTGTATTGAATGGCATGGATCAAGTGAATCAATATATTCAATTAATTTTATCAAAAATGTTAAATATGATGATTATTCCATTTGTGATTGATATTTATGTTTTTTATTTAGATTGGATCTCGGGACTAATTTTATTATTAGTTTTTCCGGTTATTATTATTTTTATGGTTATTTTAGGAAAAGTAGCGAAAAGTAGAGCAGATAAGCAATATAATAAATACCAACAATTGGCTAATCATTTTACGGATTCATTGCGCGGGTTAAGTACATTGAAATATCTAGGTATTAGTAAAAAATATGCTAAAAGTATATATCAAACAAGTGAAGAATTTCGAAAAGCAACGATGTCAGCCTTGAAAATTGGCATGTTATCATCATTTGCACTTGATTTTTTTGCAACATTATCAATTGCAGTAGTAGCGGTCTTTTTAGGTGTACGCTTGATTGATGAGCGAATTACTTTTTTACCAGCTTTAATTGTATTGATTTTGTCACCAGAATATTTTTTACCGATTCGGATGTATGCGAGTGATTACCATGCTACACTAAATGGTAAAAATGCCTTTTATATGATGCTAAATATTTTACGGCAACCAAAACGCCAAAGTAATAATTTAACTATTAAGACTTGGAACAATCACTCAACACTTGCTTTGCAAAATATAGATTTAAATTATCAAGAAAAGAAAGGTTTAGCTGATATTAGTTTCCAAGTTCAAGGTAAGAAAAAAATTGGAATTATTGGTTTAAGTGGAGCGGGGAAAACAACGTTATTACAAGTTTTAAGTGGTTTTTTAACACCATCAGCTGGTCAAATCAAAATCGATGGTGTAGCGACCGATACGCTTAATATTCCTGATTATCAAAGCCAAATTGCTTATATTACACAAAAACCATATTTATTTCATGCCAGTCTACGCCAAAATATTATTTTTTATCATCCCACAGCTAGTGATGAAGAAATTCAACGAGCAATTAAGTTAAGTGGTTTAACGGAAGTAGTAGCTAGTTTACCTGAAGGTTTGGATACAATGATTGGTGAAGGTAAACGACAATTTAGTGGCGGTCAAGCACAGCGGATTGCTTTAGCGAGAATATTACTTGATGAAAAACGGCAAATTTTGTTTTTTGATGAGCCAACTGCCCACCTTGATATTGAAACAGAAATGGAATTAAAACAAAGTATTTTGCCATTTATGGAAAATAAACTTGTCTTTTTTGCAACGCATCGCCTGCATTGGATGAAACAAATGGATGAAATTATTGTAATTCAAGATGGTCAAATTGTTGAGCATGGAAAATATCACGAATTATTACAACAAAAAGGACCATTCCAAAAATTTGTGGAATAAGGAGTTTTGGTATGACAACGGTTAAAAAAATTTTTCACAATGATCATTGGGTCAAACCATTTATGAAAAAATATGCTCGCGCGCTATGCTTATCATTATTTTTAGGTATTTTAACTTTTTTTAGCGCAGGATCTTTAATGTTTTGTTCAGGGTACTTAATTAGTAAAGCAGCTTCACTACCGATGAATATTTTATTGATTTATGTCCCAATCGTCTTAACACGAGCTTTTGGTATAGCGAGACCGGTCTTTAAATATTTAGAAAGTTTAACGAGTCATAACTGGGTTTTAAAAATGACTTCTAAGATGCGAGTAAAACTATATCGCTTACTTGAAAAAGAAGCTATTTTTTTAAAAGGCAAATATCAAACTGGTGAATTATTAGATATTTTATCTGAAGACATTAATGAGTTACAAAATTTATATTTACGAACTATTTTTCCGACATTAGTCGCGATTGTCATTTATGCCATTGGGATTATTTGTTTAGGTTATTTTTCTCTTCCTTTTGCTTTATTGATTTTAATATTATTAGCATTTGTTTTATTTGTTATTCCAATGTATGCCTTATTAGCTAAAGCAGCTGCTCATGAAAAAGCTAAAGTATATCAAAGCCGATTGTATAATGATTTGACGGATAATATTTTAGGAATTAATGACTGGGTTATTTCGCGGCGCAAAAAAGCGTACATTACAAGACATGAACACATGGAACAACAACGGACAGCTGAGTTACGACAAATTAGTCGACATGACCGAGTATGTGCTTTTTTAGTGCAATTAGTTTTATGTATAGTTATTATAGCGATGTATATTTGGGCAACGAAAATGTTTCAAAATTCAAAGGCAACAGTTGATTATATTGCGGCTTTTGTCTTAATTGTCTTTTCGTTAATTGATGTATTTGCACCTATCCCAAGTGCTGTCGAAGGTTTAAATATATATGCTGATTCTGTACAGCGTCTTAATCAATTAGACAAGCAAGAGATAAAACAGCCCGTTAATGAAGTAGCACCTAAAATTACGGCACCATATAAAATTCAGTGTATTAATACTAGTTATCGATATAATCAAACTAAATATGTATTGCAAAATCTTAATTTACAAATTAACCCCGGTGAAAAAATTGCTTTGCTTGGGAAAAGTGGAGTTGGGAAAAGTACATTAGTTAGTTTAATACGTGGTGATTTCACTCCGACTAAAGGGCAAGTCTTGTTAAATGAACAACCAACAGATCATTTTGGCGACCAGATTGCTAAATATATTGGCATCATTCAGCAATCAGATTATTTATTTAATACAAGTATTGTAAATAATATTAGATTAGGTAATGAACAAATTAGTGATGAAGAAGTGTGGCAAGTATTAGCGAAAGTTGGTTTGAAAGAACGCATTGAAAAGTTACCACAAGGTATTTATACAACAGTAGCTGAAGCCGGCTTTGGCTTTTCAGGAGGCGAACAACAGCGCCTCAGTCTAGCACGTTTATTAATTACGAAGGCACCAATAATTATATTAGACGAACCAACAGTTGGTCTTGATCCTGTAACAGAACGTCAAATTTTGGATTTATTTTTCCGTGAATTAGCTGATAAGACCATTTTATGGATTACACATCATTTGCAAGGTGTCGAACGAGCTGATCGAATCGTCTTTTTAGAAAATGGTAAAATTACGATGAATAATGATTATCAAACGTTATTAAAAGAAAATACGCATTTCCAACAATTAGTAGCTTTTGAAAAAGCATAAAAAACAGCTGTAGCGATATTCGCTATAGCTGTTTTTGTTAATTATTCCCACTCAACTGTTGCTGGTGGCTTACTTGTAATGTCATACACGACGCGGTTAACGTATGCGACTTCATTAACGATACGGACAGAAATTTTTTGTAATAAATCCCAATCAATACGAGCAAAATCGGCTGTCATACCATCAATTGAAGTAATAGCACGAATGCCAATTGTATAATCATATGTACGCCCGTCCCCCATGACGCCAACACTTTTAATACCTGGTAAGACAGTGAAATATTGCCAAATTTCACGCTCTAAGCCTGCTTTTTGAATTTCATCACGTAAAATAGCATCACTTTCACGGACAATTGCTAATTTTTCTTCAGTTACTTCGCCTAATACCCGAATTGCTAAACCTGGTCCCGGGAAAGGTTGACGCCAAACAACATTTTCTGGCATTCCCATTTCCATGCCTAGTGCTCGCACTTCATCTTTAAATAAAGTATCAAGTGGCTCAATTAATTTAAATTGCATATCTTCTGGTAAACCACCAACATTATGGTGAGATTTAATAGTTTGTGCTGTTTCTGTGCCGCTTTCGATAATATCTGTATAAAGTGTTCCTTGAGCTAAGAATTTAATACCTTGTAATTTAGCTGCTTCATCATCAAAGACACGGATAAATTCATTACCAATAATTTTACGTTTTTGTTCAGGATCACTGATACCTTTTAGTTTTGATAAGAAGCGATCTTTAGCATCAACTTTAATAATGTTTAGGCCAAATTTTCCACCTAACATATCCATAACTTGTTCTGCTTCGCCTTTACGTAATAAACCGTGATCAACGAAAATACATGTCAATTGATTACCAATCGCTTTATTTAATAAAACACCCACAACACTTGAATCGACACCACCTGATAAAGCAAGTAACACTTTATCATCTTTAACAGTTTGACGAATTTTATCGATTTGCATCTCGATAAAGTTATCCATTGACCAATCACCAGTACAATGGCAAATATCAAAGGCAAAATTTTTCAAAATGTCATTACCATATAATGAATGACGAACTTCAGGGTGGAATTGAATGGCATACATTTGACGTGTATCGTCTTCAATTGCTGTAATTGGACAGTTTGGACTTGTCGCTACGACTTCAAAGCCAGCTGGGGCATTAGTAACTAAGTCGCCATGGCTCATCCAAACTTGCTGATGGTTTGGTGTGTTTTTAAATAAGCGTGAATTGTTTGTTGTATCGATAAAAGCTTGGCCATATTCTTTATTTGTAGCAGCTTCGACAGTACCAGCAAAATGTTGAGTCATTAGCTGCATTCCATAGCAAATACCTAAAATAGGGATATTCAAATCAAAAATGGCAGGATCAATTTTGAAAGCATTATCATCATAAACGCTATTTGGACCACCTGAGAAAATAATCCCTTTAGGTTTCATCTTTTTAATCTCATCAGCTGAAATTTTGTGACTCAGTAATTCAGAATATACACCAAACTCACGAATACGACGTGTAATTAATTGGTTATATTGACTACCAAAATCAAGCACAATAATTTTTTCCAGATTCGCTTGTGTCATGAACGGGCCTCCTAATATCTTCTAAGTAATATTTGGTCAATAATATGTTGCTTGCCTTTATGTAAAATTAAGTTAGCATGATATTTTGTCGGTAAAATAAAGTGTTCTAAGTTGGGCTGATTAATATTTTCCCAAGCATCATGCGCTAAAGCTAAAGCCTCATCTAAAGGACCATTAGCTAACTGATAATAATAATTATCAGGTCTTGTTTTAGCTAATTTAAGTAAAGATTTGAAGCGATCTAAATACCACTCCTTAATATCAGGTGTAGCGGCATCGATATAGATAGAAAAATCGAAAAAATCACTTAAATAAACTTGCTGATTACTTGGACTTTGTAAAACATTAATACCTTCAACGATTAAAATATCGGGTTGATTAATGACCTTGTATTTATCCTTAATAATATCATAACTTTCATGAGAGTAAAGAGGAACGTGAATATTTTCTACACCTGATTTTAAACTCGTTAGTGTTTCGATTAAGTAGTTAGTGCGATAACTTTCAGGAAATCCCTTTTTAGATAATAAATTACGCTTAGTTAGTTCGTCAGTCGAGTATAAAAAACCATCTGTGGTAATCAAATCAACTGTCATTTGCGGATAATACCATTGCAGTAGTTTTTGCAGTAGACGTGCAGTAGTACTTTTACCGACCGCTACGCTACCAGTAATGCCGATTAAAAACGGAATTTTACAACTTTTTTGATGTAAAAATAATTGGCGTTCTTCTTGCATTGTTTGATGATGGCGAATATTAATTGCCAGTAATTGAATTAAAGGCGCATAAATTTCTATAATATCAGCAAATGATAAATGATCATTAATACTGCGAATTTCATCAAGTTCAGTTTGTGTAATAGGAATTTCGCGACGTGCTGGTAAATTTTGCCAGGTAGTACGCGAAAAAGTATCGTATTGATTGGCCATAATTACAGTCCTTCTTGTTGTCTAATTTCTTGCAAAAATTTATGATATTGCAAATTTAAAGCTTTACGTTCATTATAAGAAGATAGTAACATTTTTTCAAATTGTGTTTCCGCTTCCAATGTTGGTAAATCAAGATTAATATCTTTAGCTAAAGCATAAGTCATAACACAAAGTGCAATTAATTGCTTTTGCCCGTGTAAATTTTCTTTATACATTTTAGCTATTGTTTCGACGGATCTTGTACCTGCACCACATACAAAGCTTTCAATCGAAATAATATCACCTAGTATAGCTGGGGCATAATATTCCATTTGATTGATAGCTACGGTAAAAAAGGGTGCACGACAAAAACGACTAACGCTAATAGCGCAAGTCGTATCGATTAAACTAAACATTTCACCACCAAAAAGTGTTTGATGACTATTTAACATATGAGGTCGGACAGTTGTTTGTTGAATGGCGAGTGTTTCTTTTATTTTCATACTCAAAACTCCTAATCTTTCGGAATAGTTGGGCTTAATTGGCCATCATCCATATAAAGGACACGATCGCAATATTCAATTAAACGAGTATCGTGGGTAACCATAATAATAGTTGTATCGTGTTCTTTAGCTTCTTTAGATAAGAGCTTAGCAACTTCTTTCGAACGATGACTGTCAAGACTAGCAGTTGGTTCATCTGCTAAAATAACACTAGGTTTTTGGTATAGCGCCTTAGCTATGGCGACACGTTGGCGTTCACCACCAGAAATATTATCAGGATATTGATGCATAATATGTGTGATCTTAAGTTGTTCGAAAAGTGTGTGTAAAAATTTATCTTTATGCTTTTGTTTAGCAACTTTATCTATTAAAATAAATTGCTCTTCCACTGTTAAAAAAGGTACTAAATTGGAAGTTTGTAAAATAAAGCCAATTTCATTAAAGCGAAAATGATCTAAATGTTTTTTACTTAATTGTTGCAAATTTTGCCCATTTACTTTAACCATACCAGAAGTAGGGTGTTGCAATCCACCAGCAATCGTTAGAAATGTACTTTTGCCAGATCCTGATGGACCGATAATGGCGATAAATTCACCTTTATAAGCCTCGAAATTTAAATTTTTTAAAATTTGTAATTCTTGGTCACCGTCATAAAAATTTTTGACAATCTCGATTAATTCGATAGTTTTAGGTTTCATCATTTTTCCCTCCTAAGATAGAGCATCAAGTGGATCAATCTTCACAATTGAACGAATCGAGAAGAGTGAGCCTGCGACTGCAAAAATAACCATTAATAGTGAAATGCTAATGTAAAAGAAGCTATTCATATTAAATGGCATAGCGGCTGGTAAGAACATTTGTGTAATCATCGTCAAACATGCACCAAGTAAGACGCCGATTAAAGATAATATAAATGTTTGCATAATAACTGATTTAGCAATAAAGCCCGATGAAATACCTTGTACTTTCATAACGCCAAAAATATGTTTTTTCTGAATCGTTAAAATATAAATGAAAATACCTAAAATAACAGCAGAAATAATAATTAATGAACCAATCATTAATTCAAAAGTCATTACTTGAGCGCTATACCCAGGTAAATTATTAATGAAGGCAGGCATAGTATAAGCTTCTAATTTATCGTTTTTAATTTTGATGTTGTTTAATTTATGATCTTTATCACGCACAACAATGGCATTAATATTTGGACTATTAGTCGTCCCAAAGACATTATTAAAAGCAGCTTGTGACATATAAATAACAGGAGCTACATTAAACATAGCGTCATTAGTCATTCCGACAATTGTGAAGACTTCATTGCTACCGGTTAATTTGAATTTATTATGTAGTTTAAAATGACTTTGTTTAGCTAAGCGATTGGAAATAACTACCTCATGATCATTTTTAAACATTTCTCCTTTTGTGATATTCGGAGCAATAAACTGTTGACGATTAATTCCGAATAAAGAAACATTGGCCTTGGTATGTGGTTTTTCTTGGAGTTGAGCGATACTGGCTTTTTGTAGTAAAATAGCTTTATTTGTAGCTGAAACATCTTTAAAATCTTGATCAGAAAATTGAGATAAGTTAAGATTATTATCAGATTCTTTAGATAAAATAATCCCCGTTGCTTCCCATTTATCAGCAGCTAATCTACCATCTTGAGCCAGTCCGTAAGCAAGACCAGTTAAGAAAAATACTAAATAAGAAATCAGGAAAATAATCCCAATAATTAAGGAATAGCGACCTTTTGAATACCAAATTTCTTTCCATGCTAAAAACATTATATTCACTCCTTTTTTTGTAATCATACTAACAGTTCCTATGCTGATTATTTTAACACAGTGAAAAAAATTCGCAAAATAATATAATTTTCGAGGTAAAATTATTTATAATTAATAAAGATGTAAGAGAAAGAGGGACGGATTATGCAGCATTATTTCAGCAATAATGAAAATTTAGAGCATCATTATCAGACAATAACGTATATGGACCAAGGTAAAGAACTCAAATTTACGACAGATAATGGCGTTTTTTCGAAAAATATGATTGATTATGGCTCACGTGTATTATTAGATGCAATACCGAATGATTTAGATGGCCACTTTTTAGATGTAGGTTGTGGTTATGGCACTCTTGGTGTCGTGTTGGCTAAACGAAATAAAGAACGAACAATTGATATGGTGGATGTCAATGAACGTGCATTAGAATTGGCAGCCTTAAATGCTAAACAAAATTGTGTGGATAACCAAGTTGATATATTTGTTTCTGATAGTTATCAACATGTGGATAAAAAATACGACGCCATCGTGACTAATCCGCCTATTAGAGCGGGTAAAAAAGTCGTTCATGCTATTTTAACAGGCGCATATCAGCATTTAAATTCGAATGGTAGTTTATGGGTGGTGATTCAAAAGAAACAAGGAGCACCGAGTGCGAAAAAACAAATGGAAGAAACTTTCGGTAATTGTGAAATTGTCACTAAAGATAAAGGTTATTATATTTTGCAAAGTGTGAAGTAATGTTCGTCTTTTGCGAAAAAATAACGAACGTTTTGCAAGTAATAACGGATAATGATTTGAAAAATAAATAGCTAACCGATTATAATTAAAATGTAAATAACGAATAATAAGGAGAATTATAAATGACATCAACCGTAATTGTGGGAATGCAGTGGGGCGATGAAGGTAAAGGTAAAATGACAGATTTTCTAAGTCAAGATGCCGATGCTATTGTCCGTTATCAAGGTGGTAATAACGCAGGTCATACAATTGTCTTCAATGGTGAAACATATAAGTTGCATTTGATTCCATCAGGTATTTTTTATCAAGATAAATTAAGTGTAATCGGCAACGGGGTTGTTGTAGATCCAAAAGCATTAGTTGAAGAATTAAATTATTTACGTGATAAAGGAATAGTAGCTGATCAATTATGTATTTCAAATCGTTGTCATGTTATTTTGCCTTATCATTTACGATTAGATGCTCTACAAGAAGAGGCAAAAGGTGATCAAAAAATTGGCACAACAATAAAAGGGATTGGGCCATGTTACGTTGATAAATATGCTCGAATTGGGATTCGCATGGCTGATTTAATTGACCGCGATACTTTTGCGCAAAAATTAAAACAAAACTTAGTCTTAAAAAATAAAGAAATCGAATTATTATATGGTGGCGAGCCATTTACATTTGATGAAATTTTTGAAGAGTATTATGCATGTGGCCAGCAATTAAAACAATACGTTGCGGATACCGCAATGATTTTAGAAAACGAAATGAAGCAAGGACGAAAAGTCTTATTTGAAGGAGCTCAGGGAGTGATGCTGGATATTGATCATGGGACATATCCTTTTGTTACTTCGTCAAATCCTATAGCGGGTGGCGCTACAGTTGGTGCTGGGTTTGGCCCGCGTCTCGACACAGTTCTTGGTGTAGCGAAAGCTTATACATCACGTGTAGGGGATGGTCCGTTTCCGACTGAATTGTTTGACCAAATTGGTGATCAAATTCGGGAAGTTGGTCATGAATATGGAACTACAACTGGTCGTCCACGCCGTGTTGGTTGGTTTGACAGTGTGGTAATGCGGCATGCTACACGTGTTTCAGGGATTAACAAATTGGCACTAAACTGTCTTGATGTTTTATCAGGTTTAGATGAGTTGAAAATTGCGACTCATTATGAATTAGATGGAGAAAAAATTGATTACTACCCAGCTAATTTAGCTGAATTGAACCGTTGTGTACCTGTTTACGAAACATTACCAGGTTTTCATGAAGATATTACTAATTGCAAATCTTTTGAAGAATTACCAGTTAATGCACAAAATTATTTAAAACGTATTACTGAATTAGTTGGAGTTGACTTAGCAACTTTTGCTGTCGGACCTGACCGAAAACAAACAGTAATTATTAAAGAAATTTGGGTATGATTGGGGAGTATGAGAATTTATGAAACTTACTATCAAAGATATCGCTAAAATGGCTGGAGTTTCGACAACTACAGTCTCACTTATTTTAAACGATAAAGCAGATCGGTTTAATGAAAACACAGTCGAAAAAGTGATGAAAGTAGTACGTGAACATAATTATCAACCAAACTTTTTTGCACGTAATATGATTACGAAAAATACACAAACAATTGGTGTTATTTTACCTGACATTAAAGATTACTTTTTCAATCAATTATTTGAAGGAATTGAAACATTCTTTAAACAACATAATTATGGAGTTGTTTTATATCGAACATCACATTCAAAAGAGCAAGAAGAAAAAGCTATTAACTTTATGCTAAGCCGTTCTGTCTCAGGAATTATTTTTGCGACACCATATTTATTTGATAAAGATAAATATCATGATTTACAAAAAAATTGTCCTGTTATGTTATTAGATCGAGGGCGAATGGAACGGGATAAAGGTAAATATTATGTTGATGAGTATCAAGGCGCACGTGACTTAATGGATTATTTATATCAACAAGGTCATCGTAAAATTGCTTTAATTAAAGAAAATAAAGATTATTATCAATTAACAGAGCGAACAAAAGCATATTATGATGCTTTAAAGAGTTACGAATTACCAGTAAATGACGCATTAGTCCAAACAACATCGTTAAATGTTGAGGGTGGCTACTTGGCAATGGAAGAATTATTGAAAAAAGACCAAGATTTTACGGCTGTCGTTTGTACTAATGATTACTTAGCGTTGGGAGCATATCGTGCATTGCAGCTCAAAGGATACAAAATTCCAACTGATGTATCAGTAGTTGGTTTTGATAATATTGATTTATCACAATATTTAACACCATCACTTACAACAGTTGCGCAACCAATTTTCGAAATGGGTAATACCGTAGCGGAAATGTTATTACATCGAATTGAAAACCCAGATACGCAGTTAGAAAATAAAATTTTTAAATCACAATTAGTGATTAGGGAAAGTGTACGTAAGCTTTAAAAAATTAATCAGAGATACATGTATCTCTGATTAATTTTTT